>Ga0164295_10000284_pt1 | contig 43198 bp, 42 predicted proteins | sample GEODES006metaG_FD_111798 | JGI IMG/M metagenome (GOLD analysis project Ga0164295, IMG submission 111798) | Oligotrophic lake water microbial communities from Sparkling Lake, Wisconsin, USA - GEODES006 metaG | ecosystem: Environmental > Aquatic > Freshwater > Lake | place: USA: Sparkling Lake...
AGGGCAGACAGGGACAGGATGGCGGTGCGATTGAGACGGGGCATGGCAGCCTATTAGCAGGATGGGTTGGCGGGGGGAAGGTTCGCACATCCGGATGAATGGCGGCTGTCTGCCCTGCCCACCCCCAACCCCTCCCGCAAGCGGGAGGGGAGACGATTGCGCTTGCTCCTACTGCTCCCCTCCCGCTTGCGGGAGGGGCCGGGGGTAGGAAATGCGGTCAGAAATCCTGCGGCCGCCGCCGGATCACCAGATTGCGGATCTCGGTCATGTCTTCCATGGCAAAGCGCACGCCTTCGCGGCCCAGGCCACTGTCCTTCACGCCGCCATAGGGCATGTTGTCGACACGGTAGCTCGGCACGTCGTTGATCACCACGCCGCCAACCTCCAGCACGTCCCAGGCCTTCAGCATGTGGAACAGATCGCGGGTGAAGATGCCGGCCTGCAAGCCGAACTTGCTGTCGTTGACCATGTCCAGCGCTTCGTCGAACGTGTGGAAACGCGCAAAGAAGGCCACTGGGCCAAAGGCTTCCTCGGTGTTCAGCTTTGCCTCACGTGGCACATCCTCCAGCAGGCTGGCAGCGAGCATCGCGCCATCCCGTGTGCCGCCGCACAACAGTTTCGCGCCGCCGGCAACGGCTTCCTGAATCCAGCCCTCCAGCCGCGCCGCTTCCTTCACGTCGATCATCGGGCCAATGAACGTGGCTTCCTCGCGCGGATCGCCGGCGATCAGTCTGGCAGTGCGCTCGACCAGCTTGGCCTTGAACGCGTCGTACACAGCATCATGCACCAGGATGCGCTGCACGCCGATGCAGGATTGGCCGGATTGATAGAACGCGCCGAACACCGTGCGATCCGCCGCATCATCCAGATCGGCATCGGGCATGATGATCACCGCCGCATTGCCGCCCAGTTCCAGCACCACCTTCTTCTTGCCGGCGCGGGCCTTCAGATCCCAACCGACCTCGGGCGATCCGGTGAAGCTGAGCAATTTCAGCCGATCATCGGTGGTGAACAGTTCGGCGCCGTCGCGGTGCGCCGGCAAAATCGCGAAGGCGCCGGCCGGCAGATCGGTTTCGGCCAGCACTTCGCCGATGATGATGGCGCCCAGCGGCGTGCGGCTGGCGGGTTTCATCACGAACGGGCAGCCGACGGCAATCGCCGGCGCAATCTTGTGCGCCGCCAGATTGAGCGGGAAATTGAACGGGGAGACAAAGCTGCACGGCCCGATCGGCACGCGTTTCCACATGCCCTGATAGCCTTTGGCGCGGGCCGAGATATCCAGCGGCTGCACCTCGCCGGTCATCCGGACGCTTTCTTCGGCGGCGATGCGGAACGTGTCGATCAGCCGGCCGACTTCGCCGCGCGCGTCTCGGATCGGCTTGCCGGCTTCGATGCACAGCGCATGCGCCAGTTCCTCGAAGCGCGCGGTGAAGCGGTTCACACAATGCGCCAGCACCGCCTGGCGCTCGAAACTGGCCATGCGCGCCATCGGTTCGCTGGCGGCTACCGCTGCGGCGATGGCGCGATCGATGGTGGCGGCATCGGCCATGGCGACGCGCGTTGCCGGCTGTCCGGTGAACTTGTCGGTCACCACCAGATCGGCGTTGGGCTGTTCGGCCCGGTTGGCGACATAGAGCGGATAGACATCCCTGAGCGCCATGGCCCGAACTCCCTTGATATTGATCAGACGGTCAGCACGATCTTGCCCAGCGCCTTGCGATCCATCATCCAGCGGATTGCCTCGGCGCCTTCGGCCAACGGGAAGTGCCGCGACACGTGCGGCTTCAGCTTGCCGTCCGCATACCAGCGCAGCAATTCTTCCATGTTCTCGCGGTGCAGCGCCGGTTCGGCCTGGGTGAAGGCGCCCCAGAACACGCCGACAATGCTGGCGCCCTTGATCAGCGGCAGGTTGAGCGGCAGCGCCGGGATGGCGCCGGCAGCAAAGCCGATCACCAGATAACGGCCGTTCCAGGCGATGCCGCGAAACGCCGGCTCGGCAAAACGATCGCCGACCGGATCATAGATCACGTCCGCGCCCTTCCCGCCGGTCAACTGCTTGATGCGGTCCTTCAGATCCTCGGTGGCGTAGTTGATCACCTCGTCCGCGCCCATCTGCCGGCACAGTTCGAGCTTCTCATCCGAAGACGCCGCCGCGATCACCCGCGCGCCCATCACCTTGCCCAGTTCCACCGCGGTCAGACCGACACCGCCGGCCGCGCCCAACACCAGCAGGGTCTCGCCGGGCTGCAGATTGGCGCGCTGCTTGAGCGCGTGGTGGCTGGTGCCATAGGTCATGGTGAAACCGGCGGCGATGTCGAACGGCATGCCCGGTGCCATCTTCACCACCTGGCCGCGATTGGCGATCACTTCTTCGGCCATGGCGCCATGGCCGGTCATGGCGATCACCTGCTCGCCAACCGCCACATCGGTGATGCCTTCGCCAATCGCGCTGACGATGCCGGCGCACTCACCGCCGGGGCTGAACGGCAAGGCCGGTTTGAACTGGTAGAGATTCTGGATGATCAGCGTGTCGGGAAAATTGACGCCAACCGCCTTGACACGGATCCGAACCTGGCCGCGGCCGGGTTCGGGCAGGGCAATATCGGCCACCACCAGCTTTTCCGGGCCCCCATGTTCAACGCACAAGACTGCCTTCATCGCTCAACTCCCCGTCATTCGTTGGCGGCAGCATAGCGGCGGGTCAGCCCAGCGCCAATCCTGCCATTATTGCATCGCCCAGCAGCCGGAATTCGGCTTCACGCGGGCTGCCCTGCCGCCAGACCAGGGCGACCGTGCGCGACGCATCGCCCGAAACCGGCCGCGCAATCAGATTGGTGCCGGCCAGGATGCCGGCATCCAGCGCCAGTTTCGGCACCAACGTCTGCCCCATCCCGCCGGCCACCATCTGCACCAGCGTGATCAGGCTGGTGCCGCGATGTGCCGGATCGGCGCGCAGTTCCGGGCGCCCGCACGCCGACAGTGCCTGATCCTTCAGGCAATGCCCATCTTCCAGCAACAGCAGATGATCGGAATTGATCGAATCGGGCGCCACGGCCGGCGGCGGATCGGGCAGATCGCCCGGCGCGAACACCAGGTAGAACGGGTCTTCGAACAAGGGCATCACGCCAAGGCCGGGCGTTTCCCACGGCAGCGCCAGCAGCACGACATCGAGCATGCCGCGGCTCAGGGCTTCACTGGCCGGGCCGCTCATGTCTTCGCGCAGATGCAATTTCAGATCCGGGTAACCGTGGCGGATATGCGCCGAAATGCGCGGCAGCAGATAGGGCGAGATCGTCGGGATCACCCCCAGCCGCAGCGGGCCGGCGAGCGGCTTGTCGCCGCCCACGGTGAGGCCGACCAGTTCATCGGTTTCGCGCAGCACGGCATAAGCCTTGGCCACCACCCGCTCACCCATCGGCGTGAAGCGCACGACGCGGCGGTTGCGCTCCACCAGCCGCACCCCCAGCAGCGATTCCAGCTCGGCCAGCCCGGCCGACAGCGTCGATTGGGTGACAAAGCAGGTTTCCGCCGCGCGGCCGAAATGGCCATGGATGTGCAGCGCGGTCAGATACTGCAATTGCTTCAGCGTGGGCTGATAGGCTGTCATTGATGCAATCGATTTGTAATAGAGATATTATCGATTGGATTTCTATCTCGCATCGGACCAGGAGGCAAGGCGTCGGCAGCGCGATGGCGTGCGGTCGGTACGAGATTTCACCCCTGACCAAAGGATTTACCACATGGCTCTTACTGTTGGCGATACCGTTCCGTCGTTCGTTCTGCCGGTGCAGCAGGGCGTTGCCGCCTTGCCGGCGGGCGAAACCCTGGACATCACCACGGCCTATCCCGGCAAGTGGAAGATCCTGTTTTACTGGCCGAAGGATTTCACCTTCGTCTGCCCGACCGAAATCATCGGCTATGGCGATCTGCTCGGCGATTTTGCCGATCGCGATGCCGTGCTGATCGGCGCGTCGACCGACACCGATTTCGTGCACTTCGCCTGGCGCAAGAGCGACGAGCGTCTGGCTGCGTGCGATTTCCCGTGGCTGGCCGACAACTCCAAGCTGCTGGCCAATGCGCTGGGCATCATCGTTGCCGAAGCCGGCGTGCCGCTGCGCGCCACCTTCATCATCGATCCGGACAATATCATCCAGCACGTCACCGCCAATGGCCTCAACGTGGGCCGCAACCCGGCCGAAACGCTGCGCATCCTCGATGCGCTGCAGACCGACGAGCTGTGCCCTTGCAACTGGCAGGGTGGCGAAGAAACGCTGAAGCCGGCGGCGTGATGTTGTTCCCTCTCCCCCTGCGGGAGAGGGCGACTCGCCGAAGGCGAGCGCGGTGAGGGGTTGGCCGCACGTGTCCCCTCCCCTGCTCACATACCCTCTCCCTCCCACCGCCACGCGGCGGGCCCCTCCCTCTCCCACCCGGAATATTCCTGGGGGAGAGGGGAAAAGGTAGACCCATGCTTTTCTCCGAACTCGCGAAAACCTTGCCGGATTACGCCAAGGATCTGCGCCTGAACGTCTCCAGCCTGCTGACCGAGCAACTGCTGAGCGATCAGCAGAAGTGGGGCACGATCGTCGCTGTCGCGCATGCCTGCGCCCACAAGCCGCTGATCGAGGCGGCCGAGGCGGAAGCAGCGACGAAGCTCACGCCCGAAGCGTTGAACGCTGCCAAGGCGGCCGCCAGCATCATGGCGATGAACAATATCTATTACCGCTTCACCTACATGGCGTCGCGGCCCGATTACAAGACGATGCCGGCCAAGCTGCGCATGAACGTGATCGGCGCGCCGGGGATCGAGAAGGCCGATTTCGAGCTGTTCAGCCTTGCCGTCTCCGCCATCAACGGCTGCGGCATGTGCATCGATGCCCACGACAAGGTGCTGGCCCAGCATGGCGTGGGCGCCGACAAGATCCAGGCCGCCGTGCGGATCGCGGCGGTGATGCATGCGGTGGCGCGGACGCTTCAGGCGCTGTAAACGGACAGCGGCTGCAACGCCGTCAGACGACCGCAGGCGGGAACGGCCAGCTATGCAATGGCATGGCTGGCCTTTCGCGTTGAAATGGGCTAAGCCTGACTCAATTCGATGGCGCACGACCATCAGCAGGTAGGCCCATGTCTCTGATCGCCTTTCTCGATTCGGTGAAGCATCGTGATCCGGCGCCGCGTTCTCGATGGGAAATCCTGATCTATCCGGGCGTCTGGGCGCTGGGTTTTCACCGCATCGCGCACGGGCTGTTCCGGGCCCGCTTCTTCTTTCTGGCGCGGTTGGTCAACCATATCGCCCGCCTGCTCACTGCCATCGATATCCATCCCGGCGCCCGCATCGGCCGCAACTTCTTCATCGATCATGGCTTTGTGGTGATCGGCGAAACGGCCGAGATCGGTGACAATGTCACCATCTATCAATGCGTCACCCTGGGCGGCACCGATCCGGCCGGCGGCCGGGGCGGCAAGCGCCACCCGACCATCCTGGATGGCAGCATCATCGGTTCGGGCGCCCAGGTGCTGGGCCCGATCACCGTGGGCGCCAATGCCCGCATCGGCGCCAATGCGGTGGTGACCCGCGATGTGCCGGAAGGCGCCACCATGGTCGGCATTCCAGCCAAGCCGGTGGTGATGGCGGCAGAGGATTATGCCAAGCCGTTCATGCCTTATGGCACGCCCTGCGCGCAGAAGTTCGACCCCGAAACCCAGAAGCTGGAATTGCTGCGCTGCGAGATCGACGTGCTGAAATCCCGGCTGGATGCGCTGACCCGCGACGAGGAACACCGCCCAAGAAAGGCATCTGGCGCCGGTTGACCTGTATCGCTGCGCGCGCCACATTTGCGGCGTGAGCATCGTTATCCCGTTGGCCATTGCCCCCGGCGTCCGCCAGATCGCCTTCACCCGGATCGAGCTTGATCGGATCATGTCGCTGTATGGCCGCATGGTCGCCGCCGGGCTGTGGCGCGATTATGCGCTGGAGCTGGGCGCCAAGCAGGCCAGCTTTTCCGCTTTCCGCCGCTCCGCCGAAAATCCGGAGGTGCGGCTGGTGAAAGACCCGGCGCTGCGCGCCAGGCAGGGCGAATGGGTGTTGTATGGCGAAGGCGGCGTGGTGCTGAAACGCGGCCACGAACTGGCCGGGGTGCTCGCGGTGGTGGAACGGCGGTTGCTGAAGGCCGTGGAGAGCAGCTGATTCAGCCCGTTGCTTGCGGCAGGCGCGCGCGCAGGCGTGGCGGCACATAGACCAGCAATTCGCCGCGCACCGTTCGCCATGCGGCCGAGAGCAGCACCAGAAACAAGCCGATGATCAGCGCCGTGACGCCGAAGGCCGCAGACACGTCGCCGCCGCCGCCGATCAGCGCCTGGATGGCGTAGATGACATAGCCCAGCGCCGAGACAATCAACGCGCGCCGATCGATCGCCAGCGCCAGCACGGTCAACAGCAGATAGACCAGGACAATGGCCAATGCTGATCCAAGCCCCGGTGGACCATCGGCGAGCCCGGCGGCTGCGAACACTGGATGGATGATCATCGGTGCCGCCAGCAGATGCAACCAGAACGCCACATCGCTGCGCCGCGTGGCCCGCGCCAGATCGCGGCTGTCGTACCACATGGCCAGTGCAAACACGCCGATTCCGCACAGCGCTATCATCGGCAGGAATGGCGGTGAATCGAGCTTGAGTGCCCAGGCAAGCCCAGCGGTTCCGGGCAGGACGACGACAGAAGCCGCGGCACCGGCACCGGCGGCGATGGTGATCGGCACCATGAAACGCCGCCAGTGCAGCCAGGCCGCCGCAATGCCGAGCCCGCCAGCCGCCACCATGGAAACCAGTGCCGACGTCGCAGCCATGGCGTCCAACGAGCCGCCGCCGACGCTGATCGCCGTGGCGAACGCCGATCCGACAAAGCTGAGCAGCAGCACGACACTGGGCAAGGCCATGCGGCGTTTGCGGGTGAAATATTCGGCCAGGCCCCAACTGATGGCGGCGAGCAGCGGCGGCGCCAGCACGGGCACGATCTGGCTGGTCAGGCTGCCCACCGCAAACAACAGCAGGCCGATGGCGATGGTGACGAAGATGTCGTTGAAGCTGGTCAACAACCGGAACTGTTCCTCGTCCGGCCCCACAGCCGTATCGCGCCGCAAATCCTGGGTGAAGCGCAGCAGCCGATCTCGCGTGTCGGCATCGATGATGCCGGCGGCCACCGCCGCGTCGAGATCGGCCGCTTCGATCACGCCTGGCTCAACGCGCCCCGCCCAAGGCCATTTGCGCCTGCGCGCCGCCATTGTCGGGCACGACCTCACCGGTGCGGTCGCTGATCTCGGCAAAGCGCGCCGCCACGGTTTCGGCGGTCAGTTCTTCCGGCGACAGATGCACGCCGCGGGTCAGCGTCACATAGGCGCGCTCGATGCCGCCGGCGCCAGCGTTGAGGATGACGTTGGTTGGCGCCTCTTCGGACACCAGGAACACGGAGGCTGGCACCACGGTTTCCGGCCCCATCTTCTCCAGCATGGCCGGCGGCATCAGATCCTCGGTCATGCGGGTCGCGGCCAGCGGCGCGATGGTGTTGACGTGGACATTATACTTGGCGCCTTCCAGCGCCAGCGTCTTCATCAGGCCGACCAGTGCCAGCTTGGCTGCGCCATAATTGGCCTGGCCGAAATTGCCATAAAGGCCGGTGGACGACGTGGTCATCAGGATGCGGCCATAGGCCTGCTCGCGCATCAATTCCCACACCGCCTTGGTGCAGTTGACGCTGCCCATCAGGTGCACGTCGATCACGGTGCGGAACTCGTCCAGCGTCATCTTCACGAAGGTCTTGTCGCGCAGGATGCCGGCATTGTTGATCAGGATATCGATGCGGCCCCAGCGTTCCTTGACGTTGGCCACCATCTTCTCGACCGCCGCCATGTCGGTGACGCTGGCGCCATTGGCCATGGCTTCGCCACCCATGGCGGTGATTTCATCGACAACCATCTGCGCGGCCGACAGCGACGCGCCGGAACCATCACGGGCACCGCCCAGATCATTGACCACAACCTTGGCACCGCGGCGCGCCAGATCCAGCGCATAGGCCCGGCCGAGGCCGCCGCCGGCACCGGTGACAATGGCAACACGCCCTTCGAAGGAAAGCGACATTGGCTACATACCCCTGAATTTGTTGCGGGCGTCGGCGGCGGCTATGCTGCCGCGTTGCCAGCCCTGATGTTCATACGGCCTGCGCACGGGAATCGATGCCCAGCCCTTGGCGCTTTAACCGGGCCGGAGCAGGCTGCAAAGCGAATCCGCAACTTTGGCTCAGGCCGCCTGCACCGCCGGGGTAGCATCCAGCGAATAACCGGCGGAGCGCACGGTGCGAATCAGGTCCGGCAGCTCGTCGCCGGTCGGCCCGGCGTTGACCGCCTTGCGCAGCCGGCGGATGTGCACGTCCACCGTGCGCTGTTCCACATAGACATCGCGGCCCCACACGGCATCGAGCAGTTGTTCACGGCTGAACACCCGGCCGGGATGTTCGAGGAAATGCCGCAGCAAGCGGAATTCGGTGGGGCCAAGCTGCACGGTGCGGCCATCGCGCATCACCCGGTGCGCCGTGGTATCCATGGCGATGCCAGCGAATTCCAGTTGCCCGCCCGACAATGCCGGGCGCAGGCGGCGCAGCACGGCGCGGATGCGGGCGATCAGTTCGCGGGGGGAAAACGGCTTGGTCATGTAATCGTCGGCGCCGGTTTCCAGGCCGCGGATGCGATCGGCCTCGTCGCCGCGCGCGGTCAGCATGACGATCGGCAGATTGGCGGTGGCCGGCGCACGGCGCAGGCGGCGGCAGACCTCGATGCCCGACAGATTGGCGATCATCCAATCGAGGATGACCAGATCGGGCTTTTCCTCCTCGGCCAGGGTCAGCGCCTCCTCACCGTCACCGGTGCGCACGACATCGAAACCCTCTTTCTCAAGATTGTAGGTCACCAGCTCGATGAGGCTGGCATCGTCTTCGACGAGAAGGATCTTGGCACGCATGTTATACTCTCCCGAAAGGGGGCAGGCTTATTCAGGGCTGTAGACGGTGGAGGCGAAATCATTCTTCGGGCGTTCGGCCGGGCGTTGGCCGGTGACGGAAAAATGCACCATTTCGGCCACCGATGTGGCGTGGTCGCCGATGCGTTCCAGGTTTTTCGCCACGAACAGCAAATGCGTCGATGGCGTGATGTAGTGCGGATTTTCCATCATGAAGGTGAGCAGCGACCGGAACAGCGAGTTGTAGAATTCATCGACCTGCTGATCGCGCGACAGCAACCCCACCGCCTTCACGGCATCACGATCGACAAAGGCATCCATCGTGTCGCGGATGATTTCCACCACGATGCGCGCCATTTCCGGGATGATCACCGCCGGGCCCACCGGTTGCGATTGCGCCACCACGATCGTGCGCTTGGCGATATTCTTGGCATAATCGCCGATGCGCTCCAGCACGCCGGCGATCTTCAACGCGGCCACGATTTCGCGCAGATCGCTGGCCAGCGGCGCCCGCAGCGCGATGATGCGCACCGCCAGCACTTCGGCTTCGGCCTCCAGTTGATCCAGCCGCTTGTCGGCTTCGATCACCACCCGCGCCGCATCGATGTTGCGGCTGATCAGTGCGTCGACGGCATCGGCGATCTGGGTTTCACACAGGCCGCCCATGCGGCTGATCACGGCGCGAAGCTGGGCAATATCCTCGTCGAAACTCTTGACGGTGTGGGCAGTGACTTCGGGCATGGCCTGTTCCTTTGCGCCGCTGGCTGATGGGGGCGTCAGCCGTAACGACCGGTGATATAATCCTTGGTGCGGGTTTGCTGCGGGTTGGTGAAAATGGCCGGCGTCTCGTCATATTCCACCAGCGTGCCGAGGTGGAAAAACGCCGTGCGCTGGCTGACGCGGGCGGCCTGCTGCATGTTGTGGGTGACGATCACGATGGCATAACGGCCGCGCAGTTCGTCGATCAGCTCCTCGATGCGCGCGGTGGCGATCGGATCGAGCGCCGAGCAGGGCTCGTCCATCAGGATCACTTCGGGATCGACGGCGATGGCGCGGGCGATGCACAGGCGCTGCTGCTGCCCGCCCGACATGGCAGTGCCGCTTTCGCCCAGCCGGTCCTTCACTTCGTCCCACAGGCCGGCGCGGCGCAGCGCGCTTTCGACGATATTGTCCATATCGGCCTTGGCGCGGGCCAGGCCGTGGATGCGCGGCCCATAGGCGACATTTTCATAGATGGATTTGGGAAAGGGATTGGGTTTCTGGAACACCATGCCGACCCGCGCGCGCAGCTGCACCACATCCATCACCGGCGCATAGATATCCTGGCCATCCAGTTCGATGCGGCCTTCGACGCGGGCGCCGTCCACCGTGTCGTTCATGCGATTCAGGCAGCGCAGGAAGGTGGACTTGCCGCAGCCCGATGGCCCGATGAACGCCGTGACATGTTCGGGGGACACATCGATGGAAACATCCTTGATGGCCTGTTTCTGGCCATAAAAGACATTGACGTTGCGCGCCGTCATCTTGGGCACATGGTTGTGGCCAATGGCGGCATTTTGGGCAGGATTGGTGTTCACCAGCGCCTCTCGAAACGATTGCGAAGATAGATGGCGACGCTGTTCATCAGGATGAGGATGAACAGCAGCACCATGATGGCCGCCGAGGTCTTCTCGACAAAGCCGCGCTGCACATCATCCGACCACAGGAACACCTGCATCGGCAGCACGGTGGCCGGCGCGGTCAGACCCTGCGGTGTATCGGTGACAAAGGCGCGCATGCCGATCAGCAGCAGCGGCGCGGTTTCGCCAAGCGCGCGGGAAATGCCGATGATCGTGCCGGTCATGATGCCGGGCAACGCCAGCGGCACCACATGCTGGAATACCACCTGAATTGGCGAGGCGCCGATGCCCAGCGCCGCATCGCGGATCGACGGCGGCACCGCCTGAATGGCGACGCGCGCGGCGATCACGATCACCGGCATGATCATCAGCGCCAGCGTGATGCCGCCCACCAGCGGCGAAGAGCGCGGCAGGCCGGCATAGTTGAGGAAAAACGCCAGCCCCAGCAGGCCGAAGATGATCGACGGCACTGCCGCCAGATTGTTGATCGACAATTCGATGATGTCCGCAAGCCGGCCCCTGGGCGCGAATTCCTCCAGCCAGGCCGCCGAAAACACCCCCAGCGGGAACGCGATGGCGATGGTGACGAACAAGGTGAACAGCGATCCCAGCGCCGCGCCGCCGATGCCGGCCAGTTCAGGTTCAGTTGAATCGGCATTGCCGATGAAGGCCTGGTTGAACACGGTGCGCAGCCGGCCTTGGCTATCCAGCCAGCGCCAATCGGAGACTTCGCGATCGGTCACGCCGCGGCTGTCGGCCGGCGCATCCAGATCATATTTGCCCTTGGCGAGCAGATCGATGCTGGAGCGCACCGGCACCCACAAGGTTTCGGTGCGGCCGATCAGCGTGGGATCGGCCACCAGGCGATCCCGAAGTGCAAGCCAGGCGGCGTCAGACAGCATGTCGGACGCTGGCCCCAGTTGCAGCGCGGCCTTGTCCATCAGGGCGACATAATCGGCCCGCGCCAGCACGGCCTGGGCGCCGGGCCCACGCAACGCCGCCGGATCGACCCCCAATGTGGCAGCATCGAACATCACTTCCACCCGCGCCTCGGTGCGCAGAAACCCGGTCCAGCCATCGCGCACGATGGTGAACAGCAGAAAGGCGAGGAAGCCCGCCGCCACCATCAGCGCGCCGGCGCCCAGCCGTCGGAAATTGCGCTCCGCCCGATAGCGCGCGGCGATGCGGCCCTGCATTTCGGGGGAGGCCCAGTCGGTCGGCTGGCGCTCAAGCGGCGCGGCAGCGGAGGCGGCAATTGTCGCCATCACTCATAGGCCTCCCGATAGCGTTTCACCACCGCCAGCGCATAGATGTTGAGCACCAACGTCATGCAGAACAGCACCAGGCCCAGCGCGAAGGCCGACAAGGTCTTGGCGCTGTCGAATTCCTGATCGCCGGTGAGCAGCGCCACGATCTGCGTGGTCACGGTGGTGACACTGCTGAACGGATTGGCCGTCAGATTCGCCGCCAAGCCGGCGGCCATCACCACGATCATGGTTTCGCCGATGGCGCGCGACACGGCCAGCAGCACACCGCCGACGATGCCGGGCAAGGCGGCGGGCACCATCACCTTCTTGACGGTTTCCGACATGGTGGCGCCCATCGCCAGGCTGCCATCGCGCATCGCCCGCGGCACCGCGGTGAGCGAATCATCGGCCATCGACGACACGAACGGGATGATCATGATCCCCATCACCAGCCCGGCAGCGAGCGCGCTGTCGGACGAGGCATCGGACATGCCGACCGCCACCGCCAGTTGGCGCACCAGCGGCGCGACGGTCAGCGCCGCGAAAAAGCCGTAGACGACCGTGGGCACCCCGGCGAGCAGTTCGAGCACCGGTTTCATCCAGCGGCGCAGCGATGGCGCGGCATATTGGGTGAGGTAGATCGCCGACAGCAGCCCGAGCGGGATCGCCACCAGCATGGCGATGATCGCGCCGATGAAGATCGTGCCCCAGAACAACGGCACCGCCCCGAACGAGCCGGTGGACCCGACCTGATCGGCCCGCAGCGCCGTCTGCGGGCTCCACTGCAGGCCAATGAGAAATTCGACCGGCGAGACCATGCCGAAGAAGCGGATCGATTCGAAGATCAGCGACAGCACGATGCCGAAGGTGGTGAGAATGGCCACCACCGACGCCAGCAGCAGCACCGCCTGCACCTGGGATTCCACGGCCGTGCGGGCGCGGAAATCCGGGCGGATGCGGCCATAGCCCCAGAGGCCGCCGCCACACAGCAGCGCCACGGCCAGCGCACCGGCCAGCAGGTCGCCATTGGCCACCGCCGCCGCATAAACCGGCGCCAGTTTCGGCGCGACCGGATTGAAGGCCTGCGGCAGATCGCCGGCGACCAGCCCGCGCACTTCGTTCATCAGCGCGGCACGGTCCAGCTTGTCCACCGGCTGCTCGGCCGCGGGCAAGGCACCGACCACCTGCTGCTCGATCCAGCGCTCGCCGACCAGGCTCCAGCCGGCGAGCACGATCAGCGCCGGGGCCAGCGCCAGCACCGCCACATAAGCGCCATGATACACCGGGCGGCTGTGCACGGCGCCGAACCTGCCGGCAGCCGCGACGATCATCTTGCCGGCCCGCGCCCGCGCCGCCAGATAGGCGAAGCCAGCCAGGCCAATCACCAGCAACAGGGCAATCAACAGCGTCATGTCACGCCGGCCTCATCCATCGGGGTCAGATCACGGGCCAACACCTCGCCGGCGCGCCTGACGGCTTCGGGCGCCGCCACCAGGCCCTTGCGCGCCAGATAGCCCTTGCGGCCCCAGGTCGATTCACGGGCATATTCGGCCAGAAATTCGCGCATGCCGCGCACGGCGGGCACATGCTGCACCTTCACATAGAGATACAGCGGCCGCGACGCCGGGAACGTGCCGCTGGCGATATTGTCATAACTGGCGCGAACACCGTGCAGCGGCACATCCTTCACGCGGTCACTGTTTTCCTCGACAAAACTATATCCGAACACGCCCAACGCATTGGGGTTGGCGGAAATCTTCTGCACGATCAGATTGTCGTTCTCGCCGCCCTCAACAAAGGCGCCATCTTCGCGCACCTTCTCGCAAATCTGCTTGTGGGCGGTTTCGTCCTGCTTTTTCAGGGCCTGCATCGCCGGCTCGCTGTTGCAGCCTTTCAGCATGTACAGTTCATTGAAACTGTCGCGCGTGCCCGATGTGGGCGGCGGGCCGATCACCTCGATGCGGATCGCCGGCAGCGCCGGATTGACATCGGACCACAAGGTCGCCCGGTTCGGCCCCTTGCCGAACGGATTGGCCGCAAGCGCCAGATAGACGTCGCGTTCGGTAAGGCCGGGGAAATCGGCACTGCGCGCCTGTGCAACCACCAGGCCATCGACGCCGACCTGCAATTCGATGAGGCCCTTCACGCCATGCTTGCGGCAATCCGCGATCTCGCTGGCCTTGATGCGGCGCGAGGCGTTGGCGGCATCGGGGAACTGTGCCCCCAGGCCGGCACACATCAGCTTGATGCCACCACCCGTGCCGGTCGATTCGACGATCGGCGCCGGAAATTGCTGCCACTTGCGCTTGAACTGCTCGGCCACGGCCGTGGTGAAGGGATAGACGGTTGACGAACCGACAATGCGGATCTGGGTGCGGCTGCCCCCCGAACAACCAGCGAGCAGCGCCAGCACCGCAACTGCGATACCGGCCGTAACACGAAGACGTGCATGCTGCGTCAAGCTGGACCCCTGCATTGCGCCCGGACGAATCATCACCGTGATGAACCTTGCAGCGCACGCCCTAGCCGGCGCTGGTGAGGGACTTATGACGATATTGTGACATTCTTGTTACGCCGATGATCGGGCAAAGCTTGCGCGGTCACACCAGCGGCAGCGTGAAACACACCGTTGTCCCCTCCCCCAGCCGGCTGTCGATCTCCAGTCGGCCACGGTGGCGCTCCACGATATGCTTGACGATGGCCAGGCCCAGGCCGGTGCCGCCCAGGGTGCGGCTGCGCTGCGAATCCACCCGATAGAATCGTTCGGTCAGGCGCGGCAGATGTTCGGGCGCGATGCCCTCGCCGTGATCGGCCACGCTGATCCGCACCGCCGGATCACGCCCGGCGGCACCGGGATCGGCCACCAGCGACACGCGGATCGGCGTGCCGACGCGGCCGTATTTCAAGGCATTGGACACAAGATTGTGCAGCACCTGCAGTATCTGATCGCGATCGGCGATCACGCGCGGCAGATCGGCCGGCTCGTCGATCAGCAACTGGCGTTGATCGGTATCCAGCCGGATCGCCAATGTGCGGCCGACTTCGGCAGCAATGCCCTTCAATTCCAGCGCCTGGGTGGGCCGGATGAACTTGTCGAGCTCGATGCGCGACAGGCTCATCAGATCGTCGATCAGGCGGCGCATGCGATCGGCTTCCTGTGCCATGATCGCCAGAAAGCGCTGCCGGGCCGGTTCATCTTCGGCCGCCGGGCCTTGCAGCGTTTCGATGAACCCGGTGAGCGTCGCCAGCGGCGTGCGCAGTTCGTGGCTGGCATTGGCGACGAAATCGACCCGCATGCGCTCGGTCACCTTGGCCTGGGTAACATCATCGAGCAGCACCAGACAGCGGCCTTCACCATCGCCCACTACGCGCAGCCGGAAACTGCGGTTGGCGTTGCCCAGCCCGCTGATCTCGCAATCTTCCACCGCCTTGCCGGCCATCACCGCTTCCACGGCATCGAGCAGCACCGGATGGCGCACGGTCAGCCGCAGATCGCTGCCCGCCACCCGATCCCCCAGCAGCGCACGCGCCGCGCCGTTGGCCGCCGCCACCCACGACCCTTTGGTGATCAGCACGGGATCATTCAAACTGTCGATGTGGATGCGATCGGGGGGTGGCGGCGCCGGCGGCGGTGGCGGCGCTTCGGCCGGCACCATCGGTGCGGCATCGGCATCGGGCCGCGACAGACGGCCGAGCACCAGCCCGACGAGCAGCATCGCCAGCGTCAGCAGCAGCGTTTCGCCGATGCTGGTCATGCGGCCAGCCCCGCCAGGGCCGGCAGCAACTGGTCATAATGATCGATGACCACATCGCCGCCCAGATCAGCGGCCGGCGTATCGGTGTAGCCGAAGCTGACCAGCACGATGGGCAGGCCGGCATTGCGCGCGCCGCCGACATCGGTGGCGGAATCGCCGACAAACACGGCGCCCGAAGTTTCCGCGCCGCAGGCCGCCAGCGTGGCCAGCACATGCGCGGCATCGGGCTTGGGCCGCGGCGCCGAATCAAACCCGACGATGGCGGCAAAGCGCGCGCGCCAGCCGAGCGCGTCGATCAACGCGACGGCGAGCGCCGTGGGCTTGTTGGTGCAGATGGCGAGCTGGCAGCCGGCTGCCGCCAGCGCATCGAGCGCGGCTTCGACGCCCGCAAACGGCCGGGAAGCATCGGCAATATGCGCCGCATAATGTTGCACGAACAACGGCATCGCACCTTCGACCAGATCGGGCCGGGCCTCACCGGTCACGGCCAGGCCCCGCGCAATCAACGCACGCGCGCCGTGGCCAACAAGGTGGCGCACATGGTCGACCGGAACCGGCGGGCGGCCCAGACCGGCGAGCACATGGTTCATCGCACCGGCCAGATCGGGCGCGGTGTCGACCAGGGTGCCGTCAAGATCGAACAGGATGGTGCGGGGCAAAATCACGAATGATCATCCTTGCCAGAACGATGTTGCGGATATGCGACGGTGCGATGCGCTTCGCCCAACGGCTTTGCAAGCACGGCACATGCGCGCAGCTTCACTTTTCAAGCCACGGCGCATGTGGCAGGGCTGCGCGTGTGACCGCCGATCTGCCCCCACCCCCGAAACGTCCATTTGCCGCTGTCATCCTGGCGGCCGGCATGGGCACGCGCATGAAATCGGCGCGCCACAAGGTGCTGCACGCCATCGCCGGCAAACCGATGCTCCGCCATCTGATGGACAGTCTGGCCAGCCTGGGTCCGGCGCGCACGGTGGTGGTGGTCGGCGCGTTGCGCGAACAGGTGGAAGCCGAAGTCAGCAGCCGCGGCGAGGTGGTGGTGCAATCACCGCAACTGGGCACCGGCCATGCCGTCGGGCAGGCACAGGCCGCGCTGGCCGATTTCGACGGCAAGGTGCTGGTGTTGTATGGCGATGCGCCGCTGGTGCCGGCGGCGACCATGGCGCGGCTGCTGGACGCGCTGACCGATGATGTCGCGGTGGCGGTGCTGGGCTTCCGGCCAGCCGATCCGGGTGCCTATGGCCGGATCATCGCGCAGGGCGGCCACATCGCCAAGATGGTGGAATACAAGGACGCCAGCGCGCAGGAACGCGCCGAAACCCTGTGCAATTCCGGGCTCATGGCCGTGCGCGCCGCCGATCTGTTCGCCTTGCTCGCCCGCGTCACCAACAACAATGCCGCTGGCGAATATTATCTGCCCGACGTGGTCGGCCTGGCGCTGGCCGATGGCCGCACCTGCACCGTGATCGAAACCCATGCCGACGAGGTTGCCGGCGCCAACAGCCGCGCCGAACTGGCCCAGTTGGAAGCGATCTTCCAGCGCCGCCGCCGCGCCGAGCTGATGGCGGCCGGCGTGTCCATGCAGGCGCCCGAAACCGTGTTCCTGTGCGCCGATACCGACATCGCGGCCGATGTGGAGATCGAGCCGTTCGTGGTGTTCGGCAAGGGCGTGACCATCGCCAGCGGCACCCGCATCCGCGCCCACAGCCATATCGAAGGCGCAACCATCGGCGCCGATTGCGAGATTGGCCCGTTCGCCAGGCTGCGGCCCGGCACCGTGCTGGGCGCCGGTGTGAAGATCGGCAATTTCGTCGAAACCAAGAATGCCGCGTTCGGCACCGGGGCCAAGGCCAGCCATCTGTCGTATCTGGGCGATGCCAGCATCGGGGCCGCAGCCAATATCGGCGCCGGCACCATCACCTGCAATTATGACGGTTTCTTCAAATATCGCACGCAGATCGGCACCGGCGCCTTCATCGGTTCGAACAGCGCGCTGGTGGCACCGGTAACGATCGGCGACGGCGCCATCGTGGCGGCAGGCAGCACCATCACGCGCGATGTTGCCGGCGATGCCCTGGCCCTGGCGCGCGGGGCACACACCGAAAAGCCGGGCTGGGCGCTACGCTTCCGCGCTGCGGCGGCCGCAAAAAAGGACAGACGTTAATGTGCGGCATCATCGGCATCGTGTCTGGCGAACCTGTGGCCGACCGGCTGGTCGATGGCCTCAGGCGGCTGGAATATCGCGGCTATGACAGTGCCGGCATCGCCACGATCCATGATGACGTGATGGACCGGCGGCGAGCCTCTGGCAAACTGGCCAATCTGGCGCGCGAACTGGCCCTGAACCCCCTGCCCGGCCACATCGGCATTGCCCACACGCGCTGGGCAACGCACGGCGCGCCGACCACCGACAATGCCCACCCGCACGCCACCGAACATGTCTGCCTGGTGCACAATGGCATCATCGAGAATTTCAAGCCGCTGCGCGACGAAGTGCTGGCCGCCGGCTGCACGCTCACGTCCGACACCGACACCGAGGTGGTGGCGCATCTGCTCGAACTGGCGCTGGCGCGCGGGTTGACCCCGGATGCCGCCGTGGCCGAGACCCTGAAGCGCCTGCACGGCGCCTTCAGCTTCGCCATATTGTTCAAGGATCATCCCGGCACCATCTATGGCGCGCGGCGCGGTTCGCCGCTGGTCGTCGGTCGTGGCACCGGCGAGATGTTCCTCGGTTCCGACGCGCTGGGCCTGGCGCCGTTCACCAATCGCATCGCCTATCTGGAAGAAGGCGATTGGCTGCGCATGTCGGCCGATGGCGTCACCATCTTCGATGCCACCGACCAGCCGGTTGAGCGCGTCTTCATCACCTCATCGGCCAGCGCCGCGGTGATCGAAAAGGGCAACCACCGCCATTACATGGAAAAGGAAATCCACGAGCAGCCGATCGTGGTGGCGCAGACTCTGGGCGCCTATCTCGATCCGCTGGCGCAAACCGTGGCGCTGCCCGATCTGCCGTTCGATCTTTCGGCCGTGAAGCGCGTGCAGATCGTCGCCTGCGGCACCGCGCTGCTCGCCGGCCATGTCGCCAGTTACTGGATCGAAGCCCTGGCACGGGTGCCGGTGAGCATCGAGAATGCCTCGGAATATCGCTATCGTGACCCGGTGTATGAAGCCGGCGGCCTGTGCCTGTTCATCAGCCAATCGGGCGAGACTGCCGATACGCTCGCCGCCTTGCGCCATGCGCTGGCCGGGGGGCAGATGGTGGCCGCCGTGGTCAATGTCGGCACGTCGACCATGGCCCGCGAAACCCAGTTGCTGTTGCCCACCCATGCCGGGCCGGAAGTTGGCGTGGCCAGCACCAAGGCCTTCACCTGCCAGTTGGCCGTGCTGGCGGCCTTTGCCATTGCGCTGGGCAAGGCCAAGGGCCAGGTGCCCGCGGCCGAGGAAGCCCGGCTGGTGCAATTGCTCACCGAAGTGCCGTCGGCGATGAACGCCGCGCTGCAATGCGAAGATGCCATTTCGGCACTGGCGCCGAATTTGGCCAAGGCGCGCGACATCCTCTATATCGGCCGCGGCCCGGATTATCCGATGGCGCTGGAAGGCGCGTTGAAGCTGAAGGAAATCAGCTATATCCACGCCGAAGGCTATGCCGCTGGCGAGTTGAAGCATGGGCCGATCGCGCTGATCGACGAACATGTGCCGGTGATCGTCATCGCCCCATCGGGACCGCGTTTCGAAAAGACCGTGTCCAACATGCAGGAGGTGATGGCGCGTGGCGGCCAGGTCGTGCTGCTCAGCGACGCAGACGGCATCGCGGCGCAGGGCCAGGGCACCGCGGCGGCTGTTGCCATGCCGACGGTCGATCCGTTCATCAGCCCGTTGATCAGCGCCATCCCGGTGCAGCTGCTGGCCTATCATGTCGCCGTGGCCAAGGGCACGGATGTCGATCAGCCGCGCAATCTGGCCAAATCCGTCACGGTGGAATAGGCCGTCAGCGGCCCTTCAAACGCGCCGCATAGCCCTTGCGGAACTTGGCCAGTTTCGGCGCGACCACGGCTGCGCAATAGCCATTGCTGGTGCCATTCTTCTCGAAATAGCGCTGGTGATAGGCTTCGGCCAGATACCAGGGCGCATTGGGTTCGATGCTGGTGACGATCGGATTGTCCCAACTGGCCTGATTGCGCATGATCGCCGCTTCGGCTTCCCCGGCCTGCACAGCATTCTGCGGAAAAATCGCCGAGCGATACTGGGTGCCGGTATCCGCGCCCTGCCGATTGAGCGTGGTCGGATCATGGGTATGAAAGAAAATGTCGAGCAGTTCTGAATAGCTTATTTCGGAAATATTGAATTCGATGCGCACAGCTTCGGCATGACCCGTGCGGCCCGAGCAGACCTGCTCATAGCTTGGATGATCAACAGCGCCGCCAATATATCCAGATTGGACCGATTCCACACCACGAAGTTCGTTGAACACCGCTTCCGTGCACCAGAAGCAACCGCCTGCGAATATTGCGATATTTTCCGTCATGGCCACCTCGTTGTCAAAAGTAATTTTCCGGATTATATAGTTACAGCGCCGGCAACATTCAGGGCAGTGGATAGGCTGGCATCATCGCGCCGACAAGGGGGGCGGGCTTAAGTGCCGCGTCGCAGGGTGTATGCGACGCATCATGTTGCGTGTTGTTGGGGGTGTTGCGTGTGGGGAGTTTCAAGGATGTGCAGACATTCGTGCGCGACGTGCGCGCGTCGCCATCGCTGACGGATATCGGTCTCATCCTCAAGGATGCGACGCGCAGTTTTCATTTTGATCATTTTGCCATGGCGCAGCGTGTGACCGGCCCGGCCGCCATGATGAATTTGCCATTGGGGCCCGTGCGGTTGACGGATTTTCCGGATGCCTGGGTGGAACAGTTGGTGAGCCAGGGCCGCATCGCCGATGATCCGGTGCTGCTGGCCAGCGAGCGCAGCGTCGCGCCTTTTGCGTGGAGCAATCTCGAAACCTTGCTGCCCATGAATGATCGCCACCGCGCCTATATGGCGCAAGCGCGGGCCGCCGGTCTGGCCGAAGGCTATACCGTGCCGATCCATGTGCCGGGGCAGGCATCGGGCCTGGTCAGCTTCGTGATGGGCGGCGGCCGCGAACTGCCGGCCGAAGCGCTGCCGGCCGCGCAATATCTGGCGTGCTTTGCCTTCGAAGCCGCGCGGCGGCTGAAGCTGGCCGCCAATGACAGCGGCACGGGCGGTGGCATTCGCCTGACCCAGCGTCAGCTCGATTGCGTGGTGCTGGCGGCGCGCGGCAAATCCAATTGGGTGACCGGCAAATTGCTCGGCCTGACCGAAGGCACGGTGCACAAATATCTGGAGGCCGCCAAGCGGCGCTATGGCGTGTCCAGCCGCACCGAGCTGGTGGTGCGCGCATTGTATGACGGGCATTTGTCGTTTGCCGATGTGATGGGCGCAGAAATGATGGGTGCTGGGGCGGGTGACAGGCGCCGGGACGACTGATAAGCCATTGCGGCTGTTGCCAGCAGGGGACGCCAGATGCCCCCGGCCAGTCGGGAGGGGTCATGGATCAGCAGGACGGCGAAACCACATCGGGCAGTGCTGACGGCAAGGTGCCACCGGTGGGCGGGCCCTATGCCTGGTATGTGCTGGCGCTGCTGGTGCTGGTCTATGTGTTCAATTTCATCGACCGGCAGATCCTGTCGATCCTGGCGGAAGATATAAAGCGCGATCTGGGGCTGACCGATTCCCAGCTCGGCTTTCTCTATGGCACCGCCTTTGCCGTATTCTATGCCCTGTTCGGGGTACCCATCGGCCGGCTGGCCGACAATTGGGTGCGCACCCGGCTGCTCAGCCTTGGCCTCACCCTGTGGTCGGGCATGACGGCGCTGTCCGGCCTGTCGGGCAGCTTCACGCAATTATCGCTGGCGCGCGTCGGCGTCGGCGTCGGCGAAGCGACCGCTGGCCCGTCGGCCTATTCGATGATTTCGGATTGGTTTCCCAAGGCGCGGCGCGCCACCGCGCTGTCGATCTACGCCGCCGGCCTCTATCTTGGCGGCGGTGTATCCTATTTGATTGGCGCGGTGATCGTGAAGGGCTGGAACGCCGCCTATCCCGGCGGTGGACCGCTGGGCCTGGTCGGCTGGCAGGCCGCATTCATGGCCGTGGGCATTCCCGGCTTGCTGCTGGCGCTTTGGGTGGCCACGCTGATCGAACCCATCCGCGGCCGCGCCGACGGCCTGCCGCCGCCGAAGGCCCTGCCGGGCCGCACCATCCTGCGCAATTTTGCCGCCGACCTGGCCAGCGTGATCCCGCCGTTCACGCTGATCAACATGGCGCTGCTCGGCCGGCGGGCCTTGCTGGAAAATGTGGCTGCGCTGCTGCTCGTGGCCGGGCTGGTCACCATGCTGGTCGCGGTCACTGGCGAAGTGCCCCAGTTCGTTGCCGTGGGCACCGGGCTCTACGCGGTCATCAGCTGGGCCCAATCGATCAAGCGACGTGACAAGCCGACCTATGAAATGATCTGGGGCACGCCGGCCTTCGTGCTGACCATCCTGGGCTTCGGCTCGATCAGCTTCGTCGGCTATTCCGTCGGTTTCTGGGCCGTGCCCTATGCCCTGCGCACCTTTGTCGATCCGATCGAGGCGAGCGGCGGGCCAGCGGTCTGGTACGGCACGCGCCAATCCGTGGCGTTCATCCTGGGGGCCGGCGGTGCGATGGGCGGCTTTGTCGGGACCATCCTGGGCGGTGTGCTCGGCGATTGGGCCAAGCAGCGTCATCCATCGGGCCGCATCATGGTCGGCTGTCTGGCCACATTGGTGCCGGCGCCCTTCGTCTGGCTGCAATATACCACGACCGATCTGGCGACGTTCTTCCTGTGCTTTGCCCCCACCACCGTGTTCGGCGCCATGTATGTGGGGGTTGCGGCGGCCACGACGCAGGATCTGGTGCTGCCGCGCATGCGCGGTGCCGCCACCGCCACCTTCTTCATCGGCACCACCCTGTTCGGGCTGGGCCTGGGCCCGTGGTTCACCGGTTTCGTCTCGGCAATGACCGGCAATCTGGCCACCGGCGTGCTGGCGCTGTTGCTGATGGCGCCCTTCACCATCGTCACCTTGTTCATGGTCTATCGTCTGCTGCCCGCTGCCGAGGCCAGCCGGCTCGACCGGGCGCGCGCCGCTGGCGAGGCAATCTGAAAGGAAACAACATGAAGATCGAACAGTTGTTCAGCGTGGCCGGGAAGACCGCCGTGGTCACCGGCGGCAGCCGCGGCATCGGCGAGATGATCACGCGGGCGCTGGTGGAAAATGGCGCGACGGTCATCATCTCCAGCCGCAAGGCCAGTGATTGTGATGCGCTGGCCGCCGAACTTGGCCCGGCCTGCATCGCCCTGCCCGCCGATCTGTCGCAGATGGCCGAGGTCGAACGCTTCGCCGCGGCCGTGGCGGAGCGGTTTCCGCGGCTGGATATCCTGTTCAACAACGCCGGCGCAAGCTGGGGTGCCGGCATCGATGCGTTCCCGGAAATCGGCTGGGACAAGGTGATGGACCTCAATGTGAAGTCGGTGTTCTTTCTCACCCAGAAACTGCTGCCCAACCTCGCCGCCGCCGCCAGCCCCGAACAGATGGCGCGCGTCATCAACATCGGCAGCATCGATGGCCAGCATGTTTCCGATCTGGAAACCTACAGCTATGCCGCGTCCAAGGCCGGCGTGCTGCATCTGACCCGGATGATGGCGAAGTTCCTTGGCCCGCGCCACATTGCCGTCAACGCCATCGCGCCGGGGTTCTTCCCGTCGAAGATGACCGCCGCCATCGCCGAGGAATTCCGCGAAGCCTTCCGCGCCGCCACGCCGATGCAGCGCTGGGGCAATGAAGACGACATGGCCGGGGTCGCGCTGTTCCTGGCCAGCCGGGCCAGCGGCTTCATGACCGGCAGCGTGATCACCGTCGATGGCGGTTATGCCACGACCGTGTGATGCGGCTGGCGAGCGCCTGCGGGCGCCTCAAGGATTATAGGCGCGTTCGCCGTGCTCGCCCAGGTCCAGCCCTTCCTGCTCGACATCGCGACTGACGCGCAGGCCGGTCACCGCCTTGGCCACATAAATGGCGATCGCCGTGCCGACCGCCGACCAGAGGATGGTGGTGGCCACCGTTGCCAGCTGCACGCCCAATTGGCTGGCCATGTCGAAATCATCGCCGCCGGGGCCGCCCAGTGCGGGTGAATAGAAGATCCCGGTGCCGATGGCGCCGACAATCCCGCCAATCCCGTGGATGCCAAAGGAATCGAGCGAGTCGTCATAGCCCAGCCTGGGCTTGAGCACGGCGACCGCGAAATAGCAGAACATCGCCCCGAGCGCGCCGAGCAGGATCGCACCCAGCGGGCCGGCATTGCCGGCGGCCGGTGTGACCGCCACCAGCCCGGAAACGATACCGGAGGCCAGGCCAAGCGCCGACGGCTTGTGGCCGGCCAGCTTTTCCACAGCGAGCCAGGCCAGCGCGCCCCCGGCAGGGGCCACGAACGTGTTGATCATCGCCAGCGCCGCCGAGCCATTGGCCTCCAGCGCCGAACCGGCATTGAAACCGAACCAGCCGACCCACAGCAGGCCGGTGCCGACCAGCGTGAGGGTCAGGGAATGCGGCGCAGTATTGTCCCTGCCATAGCCGATGCGCTTGCCCAGAATCAGCGCCGCAACCAGCGCCGATACGCCGGCATTGATGTGCACCACGGTGCCGCCGGCAAAATCGAGCGCGCCCATGGCGAAGAACAGGCCAGAAGAGGCCCACACCATATGGGCAATCGGCAGATAGACCAGCGGCAGCCAGATCAGCGTGAACACCATCACGGCCGAGAATTTGATCCGCTCCACAACCGAACCGAGCACCAGGCTGACCGTGATGGCGGCGAAGGTCATCTGGAAGCAGACGAAGACATATTCGGGGATGACCACGCCGTCGGTGAACGTCGGTGCCGTAGAGCCGGCGGTGATCCCGGCCAGGAACAGCCGATCCAGGCTGGCGATGAACGGCTTCATCGCGCCGGCACTGTCCGGCCCGAAGGCGAGAGAATAGCCGAACACCACCCAAAGCAGCATCGCCAGACACGAGGCCGCTGCAATCTGGGTCATCGTGGCCAGCATGTTCTTGGAGCGGGTCAGGCCGCCGTAAAACAGCTGCAGGCCTGGCAGGATCATCAACAGCACAAGCAGCGTGGATACCAGCATCCATGCCGTGTCGCCCTTGTCGGGAACCGGCACCATATCCTGAGCGAAGGCCGGTGCCGATGCCATGAGCATTGTGCCGGCCAGCATTGCGGGGCCGCGCAGTCTGCCAAAGATACTCGTCATCAACTTCCCCTGCGTTGCGGCATTGTTGCCGCCTGCGTTGCATCGTTCGTGCGGTGGCCAGATGCGCGATGTCGGCCCAGCCTGGCCAACAACAGATGCATGGCTGCCGCGATGCCGGCCGCCCAAGGCTTCTGCGCCGTTCGACCGAAAACATCCCTTAGATGCCCGGCGCTGTCGCCTTGAAACATAAGGCGTTTGACGGTGGGGAGCGTCCCGCTTATCGGCTGAACCGCAAGGCATGGGGCGCGATTGCCCGGCAAGCTCAGGCCATTAAGCGGGATTCAAATAAGCCAAATTACGGTGGCGCGGGCCTGGCAAATGGCGCAAGAGACGGAGCCTTCAGCCACCACGACGACGGTTCGTTGCGGGATCGTTCTGGCGGGCTTTGTGGGCGGGAGAAGGATGTGAAGAAGATCGAAGCCGTCATCAAGCCGTTCAAGCTGGACGACGTGAAGGAAGCCCTCAATGAAGTGGGCGTTTCCGGCATCACCGCCACCGAAGCCAGGGGCTTCGGCCGACAGAAGGGCCACACCGAATTATATCGTGGTGCCGAATATGTCGTGGATTTCCTGCCCAAGGTTAAGCTGGAGGTCATCGTTGACGATGATCAGGTCGAACGCGTGGTGGAAGCTATCACCAACGCGGCGCGCACCGGTCGCATCGGCGATGGGAAGATCTTCGTTTCAGCCATCGAATCGGCCGTGCGCATCCGCACCGGCGAGCGCGACAGCGACGCGATCTGATCCGCCCGCCAAATACGTTTTCAATACCACCAACCAACATCCAACAGGGGAAGAGCCGAATGGCCACTGTCGCAGACATCTTGAGCCTGATCAAAGACAAGGACATCGAGTGGGTTGACCTGCGCTTCACCGATCCCAAGGGCAAGTGGCAGCACCTGACCATGGTGTCGGGCGTGATCGATGAAGACATGCTCACCGATGGTTTCATGTTCGACGGGTCGTCGATCGCCGGCTGGAAGGCGATCAACGAAAGCGACATGATCCTGATGCCGGATCTGGACGCGACCTATATCGATCCGTTCTCGGCCACCCCGATGCTGATCCTGGTGTGCGACGTGGTCGAACCCTCGACCGGCCAGCTGTACAGCCGCGATCCGCGCAGCACGGCCAAGCGCGGCGAAGCCTATCTGAAGGCCACCGGCATCGGCGACACGGTGTTCGTCGGCCCGGAAGCCGAATTCTTCGTGTTCGACGATGTGCGCTTCGGCCTCGGCTACAATGAAGGCTTCTTCCATCTGGATGACATCGAGCTGCCGACCAATAGCGGCCGCCAGTATGAACAGGGCAACATGGCCCACCGGCCGCGCGCCAAGGGCGGTTATTTCCCGGTGGCGCCGGTCGATTCGGCCGTGGATCTGCGCGGCGAAATGGTCGCCACCATGCTGGAAATGGGCCTGCCCTGCGACAAGCATCACCATGAAGTCGCCTCCGCCCAGCACGAGCTGGGCCTGACCTATGGCAAGCTGGTCGAAACCGCGGACCGCATGCAGGTGTACAAATATGTCGTGCACCAGGTCGCCCATGCCTATGGCAAGACGGCGACCTTCATGCCCAAGCCGATCAAGGACGACAACGGCAGCGGCATGCACACCCACCTGTCGATCTGGAACGGCAAGACCCCGCTGTTCGCCGGCGATGAATATGCCGGCCTGTCGGAAATGGCGCTGTTCTTCATTGGCGGCATCATCAAGCACGCCAAGGCCTGCAACGCCTTCACCAACCCCGGCACCAACAGCTACAAGCGGCTGGTGCCCGGCTTCGAAGCGCCGGTGCTGCTCGCCTACTCCAGCCGCAACCGTTCGGCGTCGTGCCGCATTCCTTATGGCACCGGCGCCAAATCCAAGCGCGTGGAAGTGCGCTTCCCCGATGCACTGGCCAATCCCTATCTCTGCTACACGGCCCTGCTGATGGCCGGCCTGGACGGCATCGAGAACCGCATCCACCCCGGCCCGGCCATGGACAAGAATCTCTATGACCTGCCGCCGCGCGAACTGAAGAAGGTGCCAACCGTGTGCGCCTCGCTGCGGGAAGCCCTGGCCGCGCTCGACAAGAGCCGGGCCGTGTTCACCAAGGGCGGCGTGTTCACCGACGACCAGATTGATTCGTACATCGAACTCAAGATGGAAGAGGTGCAGCGTTGGGAAATGACCCCGGCGCCGGTCGAGTTCGATATGTACTACAGCGCGTAAGCGGCGTGTGGGGAGTGCGCAGCACTCCCCACCGACTCGCGTCGCGCTCGGGCAGCGAGCAACAAAAGGGCGGCCCCAACAGGCCGCCCTTTTGTTGACTCGTCTGACCCCGGATCAAGTCCGGGGCGGGCATTGCAGCTCCGCCACGCTCTTCCTCTCTCTTGCTTCTTGTACGCAAAACGGGCTCGGCGGCTTTGCCGCCGGCCGTTCGGCATTGGGAATCAACCACCCCAACACCCTTCATTCTGGCGCCATATTGTGCACTGCAACAAAGGCGTCGCGCGGTGGGGCGCAGCCCGCTCCACTCAAGCCGACGCTGTCAAATATCTGACATACATATAAAAAAGGGGCCGGAACCTGAGTTCCGGCCCGAGTAAATCCTTGGGGAGGATCGCCATATCGGCCTGTCCCTTTTGCACCGCACAACGCCCAAATTCAATGCGCGAAATGGCGTAGATGGCCAAAAAATTGTCGCAGTCGGCAAAGCCCGGCTTTGCGCCGCAACTGGCAGGCGGCGGCCAAGCTGCTATACCCCCTCCATGTCCGATCTGTTTGCCGCCACCCAAAGCTCCGCCGATTATGATGCCAGCCACATCGAAGTGCTGGAGGGGCTGGAACCGGTGCGGCGGCGGCCGGGCATGTATATCGGCGGCACCGATGAACGCGCCCTGCACCATCTCGCCGCCGAAGTGCTTGATAACGCGATGGACGAAGCCGTCGCCGGCCACGCCAGCCGCATCGAGGTCAGCCTGGAGGCCGATGGCAGCCTGACCATCGTCGACAATGGCCGCGGCATCCCGGTCGATCCGCACCCGCGCTTTCCCGACAAATCGGCGCTGGAGGTGATCCTGACCATGCTCCATTCAGGCGGCAAGTTCAGCGGCAAGGCCTATGCCACCAGCGGCGGCCTGCACGGCGTCGGCATCAGCGTGGTCAACGCGCTGTCGGACGACACCATAATCGAAGTGGCGCGCGACAAGCAGCTGTATCGGCAGCGTTTTTCGCGCGGTCTGCCCTTGGGGCCCGTGGAAAAACTGGGTGCGGTCGCCAACCGCCGGGGCACTTCGGTGCGCTTTCACCCTGACGCACAGATCTTCGGGGCAGAGGCGGCCTTCCGCGCCAGCCGCCTGTACAAGCTGGCGCGATCAAAGGCCTATCTGTTCGGTGGTGTCGAAATCCGCTGGCGTTGCGCGGCCGAACGGCGCGATGGCCCCGGCGAAAAGGATGTGCCGGAATCGGCGGTGTTCACCTTCCCCGGCGGCCTCGCCGATCATTTGCGCGAGCGGCTCGATGATCGCCCGTTGGTGGTGGCCGATCTGTTTGCCGGCCGCGCCGATCTGGCGGCCGGCGCCGATGGCAAGCCGATGGGCGCGGTGGAATGGGCCTGCGCCTGGCCGCAATGGGGCGAAGGTTCGGCGAGCTTTTACTGCAACACCATCCCCACCCCGGATGGCGGCACCCATGAAGCCGGGTTGCGGCTGGCACTGACGCGCGGCCTGAAGAATTTCGCCACCCTGTCCGGCAACAAGAAGGCTGGCGAACTGGCCGGCGAGGATGTGTTTTCCGGCGCCGAACTGATGCTGTCGCTGTTCATCCGCGATCCACAGTTCCAGAGCCAGACCAAGGACCGTCTGACCAGCCCGGAAGCCACGAAGCTGGTGGAAAATGCCATCAAGGATCATTTCGATCACTGGCTGACCGGCAGCGGCGATCGCGGCAAGGCGCTGCTGGCGTTCGTGCTGGAGCGCATGGAAGACCGGCTGCGCCGCCGCCAGGAAGCGCTGGTGAAACGCAAGACCGCCACCAGCAAATCGTCGTTGCGCCTGCCCGGCAAGCTGACGGATTGCGCGCGCGGCGATGCGCCGGGCACCGAATTGTTCATCGTGGAAGGCGATTCGGCCGGTGGCAGTGCCAAGCAGGCGCGCAACCGCAACACCCAGGCGATCCTGCCGATCCGCGGCAAGATCCTGAACGTGGCCAGCGCCAACACCGCCAAGATCGGCGCCAACAGCGAAATCGGCGATCTGATCCAGGCGCTGGGCTGCGGCACGCGCGAACGCTACACGCCGGAAAGCCTGCGCTATGAACGCATCATCATCATGACCGATGCCGATGTCGATGGCGCACACATCGCCACCCTGCTGATGACCTTCTTCTTCCGCGAGATGGCCGGGCTGGTGCGCGATGGCCGCCTCTATCTGGCGCAGCCGCCATTGTATCGCCTGTCGGCCGGCGGCACCGTCGCCTATGCCCGCGACGATGCCCACCGCGCCGAACTGATGGGCACGACGTTCTCCAGCCGCAGCAAGGTGGAGGTCAGCCGCTTCAAGGGCCTGGGCGAAATGAACCCGCAGCAATTGAAGGAAACCACCATGGACCCGGACAGCCGCTGCCTGATCCGGGTGCGCCTGCCCGAAAATGCCGAAGGCCGCGCCGATGTGGCCGATCTGGTCGAACGGCTGATGGGCCGCAATCCGGAGCACCGCTTCAACTTCATCCAGAGCCACGCCACTTCGATCGACGCCGAGGCACTGGACGCCTGACGGCGACAAAACCGCCAAACTGGATGAATCTATGGCAGCAACAGGCGCGTTGCCTGCCGAACTGGTGGCATGGCGCCTGTCATCCCGATCGTATCCGATCAATCATCCCGTCATCCGGGGGATCGTCAGGATGGCAGACAGCAACCGCGCGCCAGGACAATCAGGTGCGGGAATATCAGGTCCGCCGGGACGCCACCGCCGGGTTGCCGGTGGCGACATGATCGTCGGGGACGTCCCGGTTGACCAGGGCTCCCGGCTGGACCACGCAATTCCGGCCCACGGTCACACCGGGCAGAAGGATGGCACGGGCGCCGATCTGCGTGCCGGGGCCGACATGCGTATCCACATAGATGCCGCGGGTCAGATCGTGGGTGAGGATCACGACCTCCTCCCCGATCACGCAATCCGGGCCGATGTGAACGCCGCGCGGCCACGTGCGATCGATCAGGGCGGTCTCGGCGATCCAGGCGGTGGGATGCACGTCCATGGCCCAGATGCGATCCCGCACAAATCTTTGCCAGTGCTGCCGCAAACTCAATCGACGCATGGTGAACCTTCCCCTGCCGGCGCTGCAATCTCACGGCCCAAGTTCATTTACAAGCGGCCAAAATGGTCGTTATTTGAAGATGTCATGGCCATCGGCTCCCTCAACCGTTTGCGCAAGCTGCGCTTGCTGCTTACTGGCCTGCGCCGGCACTGGTTGCAGTTGCGATCCGGCGTGGCGATTGATCCAACCGCCAGCATCTCCTTGTCGAGCCGGTTCATGGCCGGGCGGCCGGGCGGCGTGCAGGTGGGCGCCTATTCGCTGGTCGCGTTCAAGACGTTGCTGGATGCGCGTGATCTGGCCACCGGCGCCATCAATCCGATCCGCATCGGCCAGCGCTGTTTCATCGGCGGCGGATCGATGATCATGCCGGGCGTCACGGTGGGCGATGAATCGATCGTGGCGGCCGGTGCCGTGGTGTTCGATGATGTGCCGCCCCGTTCGATCGTGGCCGGCAATCCCGCCCGTGTCGTGCGTTCGGACATCAAGGTCGGCCACTTCGGCCGGCTGGAAGGTGCCGACGACAACACACGGCGGATGTACGATCTCTGAGGCGCGATTGCATTTTGGTTGAATCACGTCAGTTCCCTCCCCCTTGCGGGGAGGGCGAGAGACGAGCCGAAGGCGAGGCCCGTGGGGGTTGCTCGTGTGGCCGCAGACAGGAAACCCCACCCCCCCGGATCAAGTCCGGGGCAGGCTGCTCGGCTGGCGCCGTGTCGCCCTCCCCGCAAGGGGGAGGGCGTTAACTGCTTCAATTTACGCGCAATCGCCTCTGCGTATTGTGGTTTGCTGGTCGGGCGGGTTTGCTTCAGGATTTGCCAGACGGCCCGCCAGGCTGAGCCGCGTCCAGCGCCGTGCTGGCCGCCAGCCATTCCGCCTCCGCCGCCGCCAGGCTGGCTTCGATCTGGCCGCGCTGCTTGAGCAGCGCCGCGCTGTTGGCACCGGGCAGCGCGAGCCGCACATCCAGGCCATCGCGCTCCGCCGTCACCCGGGCAATGCGCTGTTCGGCAGCGCTCAACGCCTTGCGCAGCACCGCGGTGGCTTCACGCTGGGCGGCGGCGCGGCGGCGGGCTTCCTTCGGGTCTTCGCGCGGTGCGGCAGGTGCCTTGGGGGCGTCGGCCTTCTTTGGCGGGCCGCCGACGATCAACGCTTCATAATCATCGATGCTGCCATCGAAATTGCGCGCATGGCCGGCATCGACCAGCACCAGCCGATCGGCGCTGGCTTCGATCATGTGGCGATCATGGCTGACCACCACCACCGCGCCTTCGTAACCATTCAGCGCCTGCACCAGGGCCTCGCGCGTATCGACATCAAGGTGGTTGGTCGGTTCATCGAGGATCAGCAGATGCGGCGCATCGCGGGTGATCAGCGCCAGCGCCAGCCGGGCGCGTTCACCGCCGCTCATGTGGCCGACCTTCTGTTCGGCCATGCCGCCGGTAAAGCCGAACCGCCCCAGTTGCGCGCGCACCGCCGATGGGTTGGCACCGCGCATCAGCCGGGTCATATGCTCCAGCGGCGTATCATCGCGGTCGAGCTCCTCGACCTGATATTGGGTGAAATAACCGACGCGCAACTTGCCCGGCGCGTGCTTCGATCCGGCCATTGCCGGCAGTTGCCCGCACAGCAACCGCGCCAGAGTGGTCTTGCCATTGCCGTTGCGCCCCAGCAGGGCCAGCCGATCATCGGGATCGAGCGTGAGATCGAGGCCGGTCAATATGGCGGTGCCATCATAGCCGACCGCCGCACCATCGAGTTGCACCAGCGGCGGCTTGAGTGGCGGTGGCGAGGGAAAATCGAACTTCAGGCTGGGATCGACCGCGGTTTCGGCAATCGGCTGCATCTTGGCCAGCGCCTTCTGCCGGCTCTGCGCCTGCTTGGCGGTGGAGGCGCGCGCCGAGTTGCGGGCGATATAATCCTGCAGCTTGGCGCGTTGAGTGGCCTGGGCTTCGCGGGCGGCGGCAAGTTGCGCCAGCCGTTCGGCGCGCTGGCGTTCGAAACTGTCGTAATTGCCGGCGTACAGCGTCGCCTTGCCCTGTTCGAGGTGCAGGATGTTATCGACGACATTGTTGAGCAGATCGCGTTCATGGCTGATCAGCAGGATCGTGCCGCGATAGGATTTCAGGAAGCTTTCCAGCCACATCGCCGCTTCGAGATCGAGGTGGTTCGACGGTTCGTCCAGCAGCAGCAGATCGGGCTGGCTGAACAGCAGGGCGGCCAGCGCGACGCGCATCTTCCAGCCGCCGGAAAAACTGTCGAGCGGGCGCTGCTGCGCTGCCGCATCAAAGCCCAGGCCATCGAGGATGCGCCCGGCGCGGGCCGGCGCGGTGTAGGCGTCGATGGCCACCAGCCGTTCATGCACCTCGGCCAGCCGCAGCGGATCGGCGGCGCTGGCGGCCAGCGCGTCTTCCTCCAGCATCAGCGCGGCGCGTTCGATGTCGGCGGCCAGCACCGTATCGAACGGCGTGCCTTGCCCGGCCGGCGCTTCCTGCGCGATATAGCCCAGCCGCGTGGCGCGCGGCATGTCGATGCTGCCGGCATCCAGCTCCTGCTGGCCGGCAATCGCCTTCATCAGCGTGGATTTGCCGGCGCCATTGCGCCCGATCAACCCGATGCAGGCGCGCGGCGGCAGCGTGGCATTGATGCCATCGAGGATGGTGCGCCCGCCAAGGCGAACGGTAACAGTTGAGATCGACAGCATGCGCAGCGCCCTAGCAGGCCAAGCGCGCTGCGGCTAGGCTATGGCCATGATCGATCGCCGTCTCCTGCTTGTCCTGCCCCTGGCGTTGGCCCTGCCCGCGAAGGCGCAGCCCGCCGATGCGCTGCCTGCCGCGCTGGTGACCTGCTGGCAGGCGCGCGGCGTGCGCTTCACGCCAGCGCAGGTGGCGGCGCGCATCGGCGGCAAGGTCGGTCGCGCCGCGCTGGCGGCCGTCGCCGGCGCTTGGACCGACGCCAATGATGACGATCAGGAAACAATGGTCGAAATCGTCTGGGAAGCCGGCCGCCCACCCTCCCCGGCCTGGCCGCTGCTCGGGCGCGATCTGATCGCCCGCCGACCAGCAGTGCTGCTCACCCGCGATGGCCATTGGTGGCTGCTGGAGGCGTTGGATCAGGAACTGCTGAGCGTGCGCGATCCGCTGACCGGCGAGGGCCGGATCATGTCGCTGGAATCGGCGGAATTGATCGGCCGGCCGGTGATTGCCGGGGCCTGAAACCCGGCGTCAGGCCGCGCCCGGCTGTACGTCGTCCGCCAGAAACGCCACCAGCGCGCGCACCTTGGCCTGGCGCCATTGCGGCGTCGGCGCGGTCAGCCACCAGGTGCCAGTCGCCGGTTCGCCGGCATCCAGCATGACCACCCGGCCGGCGGCGAGGTCAGCCGCCGCCAGCAGCGCCGGCACCCGCGTGCGTCCCAACCCGGCCGCCGCGGCATCGATGGCGAGGCCGGCATCGGCAAAGGTGAAGGCGCTGGCCACGCAGGGCGTTTCGGGATCGAGCGGGTGGGCGATGCACGGCGCATCAGCGCCTGCGCCCGGTGCTGCGACCGTGATGCGCCGCTCGGCCCCCAGCGTGCGGCCGTGGATGCCTTCGGCTTGCGGCTCATCGCCAAAATGGATCGCCAGATCAAGATTGGCCTGGGTGAAATCGACTTCACCGGCATCGTGGGCAACGATCGAGAAGCGCAGCCCGGGATACAGGCGGCCATAATCGGCCAAGCGCGGTGCCAGCCATTTCGCCACCAGCGCGCGCGGTGCCGCCAGGCTGAGCACCCGGCTGGATTGCCCGGCCTGCATCAGCCGCACCGTCTCTTCAAAGGCCAGAAACCCCTGTTGCAGCGCCGGCAGCGCCTGTTCGGCTTCGGGGGTCAGCTCCAGATTGCGGGTCAGGCGACGAAACAGCACGACGCCCAGCGTTTCCTCCAGCGCGCGGATCTGCTGGCCCACCGCTGCCGGCGTGACCGCCAGTTCATCGGCAGCGCGCGTGAACGACAGGTGGCGCGCCGCTGCCTCGAACACACGCAAGGCATTCAAGGGCAGATGGGTGCGTTTCATCGATCAGTGCACGGCCGGGCGGGCGCCGGGCAATTCCAGCTTGAATTGCGGGATGGCGACCATGAAGCGCTCCCCATCATCGGCCTGCATCACATAGCGGCCGTGCATCCGCCCCGATGCCGTGGCGAGCGGGCAGCCCGACACATAATCATAGGCGCCGCCCGGCGCGATCAACGGCTGCACACCGACCACGCCATCGCCGACGACTTCCTCGATGCGCCCTGTCGCGTCGATGATCGTCCAGCGTCGCGACAACAACCGCACGCCCTGCGTGCCGCCATTTTCCACCCGAACATGATAGGCCCACACATGATAACCGCGGTCCGGATCGGATTGTTCGGGCAGATAATGCGGTGCCACCCGCACGGTGATGTCGGCAGTGGTTTCGGCGTACGGGAAAATCTGCCGGATCATGGCGATTACAGTCCGGCAGCGCCGAGCGCCTGGCCGAGATCGTCGATCAGATCGTCCGGGTCTTCCAGCCCGATCGACAGCCGCAGCATGCCCTCGCTGATGCCCATTTCCGCGCGCACCGCTTCCGAGACGCTATAGTGTGTGGTGCTGGCCGGATGCGTCATCAGGCTGCGCGAATCGCCAAGATTGTTGGAAATATCGATCAGTTGCAGCGCATCGAGCAGCGCGTGTGCCTGCGCACGATCCTCCAGATGCATGGCGATGATGGTGCCGCCCGCCTTCATCTGGCGCCGGGCCAGATCATGCTGCGGATGGCTGGCCAGGCCCGGATAGACCAAATTCTGCACGCGGCTCGCCAGGAAGGTCGCCACCTTCAGGGCGTTATCGCACTGGCGCCGCACGCGCAGGTCAAGCGTTTCCAGGCTTTTCAGCACCACCCAGGCGTTGAACGGCGACAGGTTCGGGCCCGTGTGGCGCGCAAACGCCAGATAGGTGTCGTTCATCCATTTCTCGCTGCCGACAACCGCACCGGCCAGCACCCGGCCCTGCCCGTCCATCAACTTGGTGGCGCTGTAGGCGACGATATCGGCGCCCAGTTCCAGCGGCCGCTGCACGATCGGCGAGGCAAAGGCATTATCGACCATCACCAGCGCGCCGGCATCATGGGCGATATCGGCGATCGCGCCTATGTCGCACAGATCCAGGCCGGGATTGGTCGGCGTTTCCAGGAAAAACGCCTTGGTGTTGGGCCGGCGGGCATTCGCCCAGGCGTCCACATCGCGGGCATCGACCGTCGTGGTTTCGATGCCAAAGCGCGGCAGGATGGTATCGACCAGCACCCGGCACGATCCGAACAGCGCGCGCCCGGCGACCAGATGGTCGCCGGCGGACAGGGTTGAAAGCAGCATGCCGCTCATCGCCGCCATCCCGGTGGTGGTGGCGCGCGCGGCTTCGGCACCCTCGATCAGGGCGATGCGCTGCTCCAGCATTTCCACGGTGGGGTTCTGCAGACGGCTGTAGGTCATGCCCGGCCGTTCGCCCCGGAAGCGCGCGGCGGCCTCCTCGGCGCTGTCATAGCAATAGCCCGACGTCATGAAGATGGCTTCGGACGTCTCCCCCACTTCGGTGCGCATGGTGCCGCCACGCACCATTTGCGTGGCAGGCCGCCACGTCTTCACAATCTCGGGATTCTGGCCAGCATTTCGTTTCATGGTGTCCGGGATAGTGCGGCCTTTGTTGCAGTGCAATCAAGCATGGGATTTTTCTTGGGAAAGCTCAGCTTCATTCGGCCGGCAAGGCCGCAGCCGTTGCCGGCGGCCGCTTGGCGTCCCCCTGCACGATCAGCAGATACATCACCGGCGTCACCACACGGCTGAGCAGGGTGGACGACACCAGCCCACCGATGATCACCCAGGCCAGCGGACTGTAAAGCCCGGAACCGGACAGGGCGAGCGGCAGCAGGCCGCCGATGGCCGTCACGCTGGTCAACAGCACCGGCAGGAAGCGCACCTCGCCGGCTTCCTCGATGGCATCGCGCAAAGCCCGGCCGCTTTCCCGCAACTGGGTCGTGAAATCGACCAGCAGCAGGCTGTTCTTGATCTCGATCCCGATCAGCGCAACAAAGCCGATGACGGCCGTATAGCTCAGCGAATTGCCGGTGAGGAACAACGCCACCAGGCCGCCGAACAACCCGAGCGGGATGACCCCGGCCACCACCAGCGTCTCGCGGAAGCGGCCGAATTCGATCACCAGCACCGCCAGGATGCCGAACACCGCCAGCGCGATGATCGGCCCCAGCCCGCCAAAGCTGCGCGCCGCGGTTTCGGCTTCGCCGCCCACTTCAAAGCGATAGCCATAGGGCAGCTTGACCTGGGCCTGCAGCGCATCGAACACCGCGCGGTTGACCTTGGCGGTGAGAAAGCCTTCGGCGACCTGGCAATCCACAAACACCACACGGTTCTGGCGCAGGCGGCTGATCTGCGGCGGCGCGGAATCGAGATAGGGGGTAGCGATTTCGCGCAGCGGCACCGGGCCTCGGCTGCCCTGCACATAGACATTGTCCAGCACCGACACCTTGTGACGTTCTGCCAGTGGCAGCCGCACCACCACATTGTAACTGTCGCCTTCGACATCGCGGAAGCGGCCGGCATTCTCGCCGGCCAGCGCCAGTCGCAGCGCCCGGCGTGGCGCCCCCGGCGCAACACCCAGCAGGGCCGCCTTGTCGCTATCGAGACCCAGATTGAGCCGCGGCTGATCCACGGCCACGGCATTGCGCACATCGCGCGTGCCCGGCACCTTGCGCATCACCCCTTCGGTTTCGGTGGCCAACCGCTTCAGCACAGCCAGTTCCGGCCCGATGATGCGCATCTGGATGGGGGCATCGATCGGCGGACCGTTCTTGAAGATCTTCACCACATATTGCGCATCCGGCAGCGCTTCCAGCCGGGTGCGCAACCGCTGCACCAGGGCCGGCCCGCTGAATTCGCCCCATTCCTTCAGCACCACCAGCACCTCGCCGATGCTGCTGCGCTGGTCATTGTTGTTCTGGTTATAGAAAATGCGTGGATTTGCCCGGCCGACATTGCTCATCACCGCCGTCACCTCGGGCTCGTCCTTCAATGCGGTTTCCACATTGCGCACGGCGACATCGGTGGCGGGAATGGCGGTGCCCTCACTGGCAGTGACCTGCACCAGGAAATAGGGCGTTTCGGCCGGCGGAAACAGGCTCGATCCGATCAGCGGCACCAGCGCCAGACCGGACAGGATCAGCAACGAAGCCGCCAGCATGGCCTTCCACGGATTGCCCAGGCCCCAATGCAGCACGGGCTGGTAAAAACGGTGGATGCCGCGGTTGACCGCCTGCAAAAAGCGGTTGCCGTGCTCGCTTTCTTCCCGCGGCAGCATCCGGCTGGCCAGAAAGGGCACGATGGTCAGCGAGACCACCAGCGATGCCGCCACCGTCGCCAGCACCGCCACCGGCAGGCTGCGGGTGAACTTGCCGGCGCCTTCGGGCAGCATGGTCAGCGGGAAAAACGCAAACAGCAGCACAAAGGTGCAACCGATCACCGCAACGGCAATCTGGTTGGTGCCATCGATGGCGGCCTGGGCACGCGTCTTGCCCATGCGCAGGTGGCGCGAGATATTCTCGGCCACCACGATGCTGTCGTCCACCAGCAGGCCAAGCGCGATGATGAAACCGGAAATCGCCAACTGATTGAGCGTGAAGCCGGTCCAGTTCAGCACCGCCACGCCCATGGCGAGCGACAGCGGCACCGACACCATCACCACGATGCTGGCCCGCCACCCCAGCGGCAACAGCGTGATCAGCACCAGCCCCAGCGCGATGCCGAAATCCCGGCCCAACTGGCCAAGCTTGCGGGCAATGTCGCCGCTCTGGTCAAAGCCGGTTTCCAGCTTCACATCCGGTGGCAACTGGGCGGCAAACGCATCGGCAATCTTCACGGCATCATTGCGGATATCCAGCACATTAAGCCCGTCCTTCTGGTTCAGCGTGACCCAGATCGCGCGCTTGCCGTTGTAGCGGGCAAAATGCGGCTGCTCTTCATAGGCCCAGCCCACCTGGGCAATATCCTTCACCCGCACGATGCGGCCATCCTGCGCGCGCACGGGTTCGTCGGCGATATCGGCGACCGCCTTGTAGGCACCGCCGGCCTGCACGTTGAGCCGCGTGTCACCCGATTGCACGGCGCCGGGCGGCAGATCCTGGCCGCCACTGCGCAGCGCATCGGTCACCGCGGTCGCCGGGATGCCCAGTTGCGCCATGCGGCCACTGTCCAGCGCCACGCGCATTTCCGGCGTGGGCAGCGCCCAGATGCGGGTGCCGCGCACGCCCGGAACAGCGTTCAACTGCTCGCGCAGATCCTGCGCCAGCTTTTCCAGCCGCCGATAACTGGCCGTGTCCGACACCAGCGCGAATTGCAGCACGGCAGCTTCGGTGGTGCGGAATTTCTGGAACTCCAGCCGCACGATGCCCGATGGCAAGCTCTGGCGGATGGCATTCACCTCGCGCACCACTTCGTCGTAATTCTTCTCAGGGTCGCCATCCCAGCCGAATTCGGCGGCGATCACCGCAGTGGAATCGGTGGAATTGGATTGCACCTTCACGATGCCATCCAGGCCCTGCAGCACGTCTTCGATCGGCTTGGCGATGGTTGATTCCATGTCCGCCGGCTCGGCACCGGGCAATGTCACCACCACCAGCACATTGGGCGCGGTGAAATGCGGATCAACCGAGCGCGGGATGGTGAAAAACGCCGACAGCCCCAGCGCCGCCAGCGCCAGAAACACCACCAAAGTGATCTGCCATTTTTCGATGGCAAAGCGGATGATTGCGTTCATTTTGCCGCCACAGGGCTGGCGATCTGCACCACCTGGCCATCACGCAGCCGATCGATGCCGGTGGTGACCACCTGTTCGCCCGGCTGCAGGCCCGAAGTGACGATCACGCCGGTCTCCGCCACCTCACCCAGCGCCACCTGCCGCTGCCGCACCCGGCGCGTCACCGGTTCCAGCACATAGACAAAGCCTTCATCGGCGCGCGCCGCAAACACCGCCGCGGCCGGCACGATCAACGGCGCGCCGGCCTGCGCTGCGCCCAGCAGCAGTTCCGCTTCGCCGATCTGGCCGGATGCGAGCCGCGCATTGGCCGGCAATTTCACTTCGACGCGGAAGGTGCCGGTGCCATCATCGCCGCGCGCGCCCACTTCGCTCACCTGTCCCGAAAAGGGCGCCGGGCCCAGCGCGGCAATGCGCACCGTCGCCGGTTGCCCCAGCTTCACCCGCGCGGCATCCCGATCGGCGAGCGGCACGCGCAGCACAAAGCCTTGGCCCATCTCGCCCAACGTCAGCACCGCCTGGCCGGGCTGGGCAATCTGCCCCGGCTCGCCCGGCCGGCTGAGCACCACACCGGCCGATGGCGCGCGCAGCACCGCCAGCCCGACATCGAAACCGGCGGCCCGCTGCCGCGCTTGCGCCGCAGCCATGGTGGCCCGCGCCTGCTCGACGCGCGGCGCCGTGATCCAGCCCTTCTTGAACAGATCTTCCAACCGGGTGAGATCGGATTTGGCGCGCACCACTTCAGCCTGCGCCGAGGCCTCGTTCGCGCCCAGAGCGGTGATATCAAGCCGCGCCAGCACCTGGCCGGCCACCACGCGGTCGCCGTCGCGCACCAGGATCGCGGCGATGCGGCCCGGTGTGTTGAACGACAGCGGCGTCTCGCGCTTCAGCCGCACCGTGCCCGACACCAGCAGCACACTGTTGCCGTTGACCAGGCGCACCGTCGCCAGCCGCACCGGCAGGGCCTGCGCCGCCTTGGGCGGCGGCGGCGCCTCGCTGCTGCACGCGGCCAGCGCAACCGACAGCAGGATCACGCCAGGCAGGCGACGAGCCCCACCGGTGGGCACCAACCGATGGGCAAGTTGGTGGGCAAATGCTCGATTGCTCATGGGCGGTGCCTGCGATCCCGGTCGGTTGAGCCGGGCAAGGCCATGTTTGGCCCTGCCCGGCTTTTGATTCCGACTCATATCTAGCCCGTTCATTCATCGTGGTGCAAGATATTTGAGCATTGCTCAGAATGGTCGCAGGTCGCTTCTCTCAATCGTTGATCACCAACGCATACAAGGTCAGCGAAACCCCGTTGTCGTCGGCACTGCCCGGCTCCACCAGCAGTTCCGCCAGCAATTGCCCGGCTATGGTGATGGTTTCATGCGGCAATTGCGCCGCCACGGCGGCCAGTGCGGCAGCGGCGCCGGGGCCATCGAGCCGCACATCAAGCTCGTGGCGAGCGCCGGCCAGCGTCAGGCTGGCCCAATCGCGCGCGCGCAGTTCCTCGATCACCAGGCGGGCCCCATGGGGCAAGGCGATGCCCGCCACGGCGCGCAAGATGGCGGCCTGGGCGCGATCACAATGCGGTCGCATGCGGCCCCTCCCTGGTTGCAGCGACAGGCGCGGCGCTGGCGCTGGCGATATGCGCCAGCACGCGATCGCGCGTGGCGGCGCGCGGTTCCCGGCCGCGCCGCAGATCAAACACGAAACGCGGATCGCCGGTGGCCATGCGACCAAAACGCGAGGCCGGGATGGCGTGGGTGCGCAGGTGGCGCTCCACGACAGGCAAAAGGCACATGTCGTCAACTCCCTTCGAATTGGGCTTAATTGCCGGCCTATCCCTCGCGATTCGGCTGACAAGACACTTTATCCAAGTCAAAATCCTACTAGTCTAGGAAAAAAACTACTGCTATAGGGTCCAAATCGGGCCAGGAGAGGAGGCCCGTGGGTCATGGACAGCATTGCCATCAGGCAGAGGCTGGACGCGCTGATCACGTCGCGCGGTGAGGATTATGCCTCGCTGTCGCGGCGGCTTGGGCGCAACGCCAGCTATATCCAGCAATTCATCAAGCGCGGCGTGCCGCGGCGCTTGTCGGAATCCGATCGCCAATTGCTGGCGCAACATTTTGGAATCGCCGAACATCTGCTCGGCGGCTCACCAGCGGATCCCGGCCGCGCCCTGCTGCCCCGCCCCGGCCTTGCCCGCGCGGCGGAGGATTATGTGCTGGTACCGCAATATCAGCTCAACGCCTCGGCCGGCCCCGGCGCCCTGCCCGGCGTCGAAGTGCCCACCGCCGCCATCGCCTTCCAGGCCGGCTTCATCCGCGACCTTTCGTCCAACCCGCCCGAAGGTCTCGCCGTGTTGGGCGTCGAAGGCGATTCGATGTTCCCCACCCTCGCCCACGGTGATCAGATATTGGTGGACACGAACGACCACCTGCGCCTGCGCGACGGCATCTATGTGCTGCGCAGCGACGACGCCCTGCTGGTCAAGCGCCTGTCATTGAACCCCATCGCCCGGCGCATCACCATCCGTTCCGACAACGAAGCCTACCCAAGCTGGCCCGATTGCGACCCGGACAGCATCACCGTGATCGGCCGCGTGGTGTGGGTGGGGCGGAAGTTGGGATAGGGATTTGCCAATTCCGATGTTATAACGCTGTGCATACAAGGATCAGGTCGTCATGCGCAGCGCACTTCGCAAAATGGGCAATTCCACCGGCATCATCGTGCCGGCACCGCTGCTGCGCGCGGCGGGCCTCAGCGTGGGTGCCGAGGTGGAGTTGATCGTTGAGGACGGCCGCATCGTGGCCACCCCGGTTGTGAAAGCGCTGCGTGCCGGGTGGGCGGAGTCGGCAGCGGCGGTTGGCGCAACCGAGGAAGAGCGTGAATGGCTGGCAGCGCCGCTGTCCAGTGCTGCCGAGCTCGACTGGTAATCCTCGAAATGCGTCGCTTCGACGTGTGGCTGGTGGCGCTCGATCCCACGGTCGGGCGCGAAATCCAGAAAACCCGGCCCTGCGTGATCGTTTCCCCCGACGAGATGAACCAGCATCTCGGCACCGTGCTGGCCGTGCCGATGACCACCGGCAGCCGGCCCGCCGCCTTCCGCGTGCCTGTGACGTTCCAGGGCAAGACCGGCCTGCTGCTGCCCGACCAGATGCGCGCGGTGGACAAAGCCCGGTTCGTCAAACGCCTTGGCCGCCTCGATACCGCCACGGCCGCCCGCCTGTGCGCCATCCTGCAGGAAATGTTCGCCGACCCGGCGTGAGTTGTAAGGGTGCGCTTGTTGGCACGGAGAACCAAGAAAGCGGCCTCCGGCGGGCAGGGCTGAGCCCTGCACCCATTTGTTTGCGGCCCTCACCCTCCGCCGTCATCCCCGCCCCCACCGTCATCCCGGCGCGTCACCCCGGCGTAGGCCGGGGCGGGACCCATCACCCAAGCGTGGTCTCAATTGACTTTTCCCGTCCACAAGGCGAGATTCCGCCCATGGACGACGCTCAGAACCGCCTCGCCGAACCGGCCCGCGCATGGATCGCCGAACGCGTCGCCAGCGGCGCCTGGCCGGATGAAGCGGCCTATCTGAACGATCTGGTGGCGCGCGATCGCGACGATGCGGAGCGGCTGGCCTTTGTGCGCAGCGCCATTGCCGAAGGCAGGGCCAGCGGCCTGAGCAATCGCACGCTGGCGGATATCGTTGCCGAGGGGCGCGAGCGCCACACGCATGGCTGAATTCCGGGCCGAACTCGGACTGTCGGTTGCGGCGATGCTTATGTCCGTTAGTCAGGCTGCTTGAAGGACCCACAAGCGGACGGACACTCATTCTGCCGGCAAGTGGGCGATTATTTCGCGCAGCAAATTGTCCATGTCGGCAAGTACACGCCCATTCCAGAACCGGATCACAGTCCAGCCCTGAGCGGCCAGGAACGCCGTCCGCCGCGCATCAGCGGCTTTAGCGCTTGCGTGCTGGGAGCCATCGAGTTCGATCACCAGCCGCGCAGCCACGCAGGCGAAATCGGCAATGAATGGCCCGATGCTGTGCTGGCGGCGGAATTTGTGACCCATCAGTCGCCGATCCCGCAGTTGCTGCCAAAGTCGCGTTTCCGCCTCGGTCATCGCCCG
>Ga0164295_10000285_pt1 | contig 43165 bp, 52 predicted proteins | sample GEODES006metaG_FD_111798 | JGI IMG/M metagenome (GOLD analysis project Ga0164295, IMG submission 111798) | Oligotrophic lake water microbial communities from Sparkling Lake, Wisconsin, USA - GEODES006 metaG | ecosystem: Environmental > Aquatic > Freshwater > Lake | place: USA: Sparkling Lake...
CATTGAAGCACACTTTAAAGTTGCATTTGGAAAAACTGCAATTTCATCTTCAATATTATATGGGATTTTTGTCCAAATTACAAAAGAATATACACCGCCATGAATATGGTGTGGATGAAACTCATGCTTAAGTTGAAAATTAGCCCATACATCCTTGAACTTAAAGTGCTTTGGGTGTGATGCTACATTAACTACTTGTCCAACGTGATGAGGTTGTGAACGTTGATTATGTACTCCGATTATTTGATTCATGTAAGGCATAAGATCTGTAGCAAGATCTTCTGTTAGATCATATTCACGGCGAATATTAGCCGTAAGTTTATGCCCTGCCTCAACACCATTTTGAAAATTAGAGTCAACCAATTTTCCGGTGACTTCCCACACCTTATTCATAAGATCCTCAGGGACCCTATGAAATAGAACGCCGGAATTTGGAAAAGTAAAAAATAAGGCTTGATCACCTTGAAGATTTGCTATAGAATCTGACATAATATATCCTTTTTTTTAAATTTGGTCTGGGCTAACCCACCATTGATTTCAATAGCAAGTTTATCTCTTCTCTTACCCCCAGACAGCAAGAGCGTATCCTATCTACACAATGCACAAAACCGGATAGGAACAGTTTTTGTGCGACTTGGCTGGCTAGACAGGACTCGAACCTGTAACCGGGTGATTAACAGTCACCTGCTCTACCAATTGAGCTACTAACCAAAACTTTGGAGGATCCTAGTGGAATTGAACCACTGTAGCAGGTTTTGCAGACCTGCGCCTAAGCCACTCGACCAAGGATCCGTGGTGAGCCGGGAGAATTTTGAAATCTCGACACAGGGATTAAGAGTCCCTTGCTCTGCCTCTGAGCTACCAGCCCACGGTATCTTATTTATACATTACTTCATCACCAACAACCAACATATCCAACTCGCTTTTTTCAAATAGAGTCTTTGCATCTTCAGGATAACCGGCGATAGGTTTACCATCAACATTTAATGATGTATTTAACAATAAAGGAATTCCAGTTTTACGGTGGAAACTGTCAATCAAATTATAGTAAGTTTCATATTGAGGTCCGTGATCGACAGTTTGAATTCTACAAGTTCCGTCAACGTGCATGATAGACGGGAAATCGTTGTTCAAGCAATCAACCACATACAACATATATGGACTATCAAATTCACAATCAAAGTGCTTTGATGTATGTTCAATAAGAACAGAAGCACCGAACGGACGATATGGTTCGCGCTTCTTCACCTTCGAATTGATAATTTCCTTACCGTTCTTAATAGAAGGATCCATCAAAATCGAACGATTACCCAAAGCTCGAGGACCCAACTCGCCGTTACCTTGATACCAAGCTACAATCTTACCGCGAGCAAGATATTCTGCAGCTTTATCAATAGTAGCTGCCGATGGTGTTGAACCGGGGGCAACATCTGACTGCCAATAAGGAAAACCAGACTTATTGAATTGAGGTTGATCGTTAATCTTACGAAGGAACTCTACACACCCTAAACTCATACCGTCATCTGGGCAGTGAGGCGGAATATACAAATTTGGAAACTTGCGCCGAATATAAGTGTTAACAACTGTATTTTGAGCAGTTCCGCCTGAGTAAGTTATCTTTTCACTAGGATTTGCATATCTTGCAAAATACTCAGGTAACTTTTGTTCGGCATAAACATGCAACATATAAGACAAGTTAATTAACGTTTGGCGATTGTCTCTTCCCATCTGATTCAGATATTCGAGGGCCAGTTTCATAAATTGGTTTAGATGTCTATAATGAAAAACACTTACCTTTGACATGATCAAATCACGAAGTTCGTTCGGAACATCATGAAAAGATTTTAAAGCCATTAGTTTTCCAGAAACATCAAGAACCATTCCTTGTATGCCAGCCTGTTGACCGATTTGTTCCATATTAATAGACAGACCAAAATTATCGGTTCGATCCATAAAATCAACTATAGAGTCACCCTTAAAGATACTAGATGTACGACCATGATCACCAAGACCATCAAAGACAAAATGAGTGGTAGCATCATCAAGATCAAGAAGTGGCCAACAGCTCAAAATGTGAGCATAATGATGATCAATTCTATAAACGGGACAACTGAATTGGCTCCAAAACGGATGTTCAGCTGATTTAGTCTTAAAATAAAGTTCATCAGGTTCAATGAGTCTGTCTAAACTATGGTTTAGGTTACCATAAGAATAGCAAATCCCATCCAAATCTTTAAAGTCTACACCCAAAATTTTCTGGGCTTTTTGCATCAGATCGGAGACCGTATCACCAACAGCTTGTTCTTGCCAGTGATAATGTTTAATTTGTAGATTTCTTTCGAACTTAATGTACTTTACGTTCTTGCCGTCCGAATAGGTAATGTTGCAGTCATGATTATCTCTAACGCCCAAAAAACGCATGATATATTCTCCGATATTTGTTTCACTGGTCCGTTCTGGACGGAAGTAACTAGTCTTATTATTAAGACTTTTATTAAAACTGATGTGGATAGTTTAACCCACACCCTCTTTTATTTATATATTCAATATGTCAAACAGCAAAAAACTTGGTAGGCCAGACGGGACTTGAACCCGCATTGATCAGATTGAAAATCTGGGTTCCTAGTCCAATTAGAAGACTGGCCCTAAACCTATTGGCATCGGTGGAAGGAGTCGAACCCTCGCCGACGATTTTGGAGATCGTAGTGCTACCGTAACACTTCACCGACACAGACTTATTTATAGCATATCAATCAGTCGATCATTGTGGTCAACACAACGAATTCGGTATTCTGGATAATACACTTGTGCTTGTTGCATTTCTCTCATTACCATAGCACCATCGGCTCTGGAAGTAAAAGTAACACAGGTTCGCCAACCAGAATTATCCAGGAATTGAATCCTATAATCTTCCATCACTATATATCCTTTGTCTTAATGGTTAAACAAATGGAGGACCCTCTGGGATTCGAACCCAGGACACACGGATTAAAAGTCCGATGCTCTAACCAACTGAGCTAAGGGTCCTCAATTTGTTTATATGTGGATTATACCATAGATTTGAATGTCTGTCAACCAAAAAAGTATTAACATTTGGTAATTTTTAGAGTCTGTATTAGAAGTTTTGGTACCCGTTGCGGGATTCGAACCCGCCCTGAAACGATTTTAAGTCGCATGCCTCTTCCGCTGGGCTAAACGGGCACAATAGTTACTTAACTGAAAGAAACCTTAGTTCCACCAAAGTAATCAATGACTTCATTAAGAGATCGAATCTCATTCATCAATTCTTGATTATATGAATCAGTGTCATCATTTGGATTCTTATTATTCAACTCAATAATATCAATAAGAACACCAATAGTATTGGTCAGATGCGTGACCACAAGCTTATCGGCTTGTTCTACATCAACGGTGAGTGTTAGCATATTTAGGTATTCCCTTGTTTATATATGTAATATATCCTATTTTAAGGGGTATGTCAACCAAAAAATCGTCGTATCGGATTACAAAATGTTAACAAAACTCTTGTTGACTTTGCCTTTAAAATTTGATATAATAACTTATAAATTGAGGAGAGAGATATGACAGTGATACTTCAAACCAATATGCCAGGATATTATGTCTCGGAACTGATCCAAAATCGTTTCCAAGTCATGGAATCCACACTGACTCGAGAATTTTTTGTATGGGATAATACCATGCAGAATAACCTCCGAGTCCGTGATGGTTCGATCCTTTACTTTAAGACCCAAAAGGATGCTAAGAATCATATTTCTAGGAATAAGTTTTAATGTATATTACACTCATAGATCAACCGTCAAAGGTTGATCCGATCATGATCTTCGAGTCGCTTGTCCATTATGCTGAAACCATGATGAGCAAACGACTGCTGAGGAATATCGAAATACGAGTGGTGGTTGTAAAAGGACTTGTCCGTAAAGATAAGATTGATGCAGATTGTGTATGGGAAGATATTAATATCCGACCACGTGAGTTTACGATCCGCATTGATGGTGATATGGGTAAAAAGCGGACCATGCTGGCGCTAGCGCACGAAATGGTCCATGTAAAACAATATGCATTAGGTCAACTAAAAGACTACCTAAGAGACTCTTCTGTGTGTTCCTGGCTTGATGAACGTCACTCAAAAACTGACGGGGGTTACTTCACTTGGCCATGGGAAGTTGAGGCACATGGCATGGAGTCAGAACTTTATCTTGGTTTTAACAAACATCAAAAGGAGAAAAGTTATGCAAAGGCGTCCAATACCAAAAAAGCGAAATCCGATAGCTCGTGCTCTGCACACACCTTTGTATCGAAAGCGAGTCGTCGAGTCTAAAAAGGTTTATAACCGAAAGAAAGAGAAGGTTAGTCCTGAGAAGGATTAATCTCTTTTTCTTTTTCGTTAGGTAAATTATCCACGATGAGGAACTTGGTGTTCTCATCTAGTACTGGGTAAGCGTTTAAGATTTTTCTAGCTTCAATCAGTCGATCCAACACCCTTGAGATGGTCTCTTGGGTGGTTTTGTCGTTTGAACCATCCTTAAGATCTTGGAGCGCTGAATCCAAATTCATATCCACAGAGTAGTCTACTTGATATAAATCACCATCACGCTCAATTCGCTCGAGTGGTGGAAATAGAAGATCTGTTAGTGTCTGAAGTTCCTTATCACGTATAATAATTTTTACTTCTTTACGCCAAAGCCACTTAAACATAATATAATATATCCTTATCTTTTCTTTTTACCCACCGTATATTTGGACACAAGAGTCCATTCATCTTTATCTTTAAAAGGTAATACCTTAATTTTATTTAGAGGTGTCTTTGGTTCCTCAAATCGTTTATAGTCAACGATTCGGAATAAACCCCATTGCTCCACAAGACTAGCAATTGTATTACGGCGACCTAAATCATCTTCAGTAAAATCTGATTCTTTGCCATCAAGTAGAAATAGTTCCTTAAAATGAACTATGAAATATCTACCGCGATTATGCAAAATATGACATGATTGGTATAGCTTTTTTTCTTTATGAGAAGCTATACCAATACGAGTAAGAGTTTCTTTAATCTTTAAGAAATCTTCGTCCTCAGCAAGTTTCACTTCCAGGAATGTTTCTATAATAGACATAGCCGTACCCCATTATTATTTTCCTATATTTATAAATTATTACTTTTTATTCTTTGAGTCAGGATATACGTATTGTTCAAGGAAGTCTTTCCTCTGTACCTCTGTGAGCATATTCCAGAATCGTTTTGTTTCATTTAGGTTATAATTAATGATTTTACCTATATCCTTGAGGATCTTTAATTCCTTTTTTTCATCCTCAGACTTTTTAAACCAAGCATCTTTTTTAAATCTCTTGCGCTTGACTACTTTATAAAATAAGTAATCGTGCTGCATCTTCTCATCTAGATGAAAATTAGAATTTAAAAAGATAGCATCGGAAAGAGTATCGGGAAAGATAGACATGGCCTTGGTAACAATATAAGGCTCAAAAGATGACTTGGTTTCATCGCTGTAAATATATTCTTTACCAAAGTTAATATCATTGATAAACGAAAAAGGGTTAATATTGGGTCCCTTTTCTTGTTTCTCTTCATGCTTAACCATTCTGCCGAAAATGGTAGATATAGCATTTGGATCTACCTTTTCGACTGGTTTTCCACGCTTGGGCTTAACAACCATTATTGCCACTCCAAGCGCATCATGATTTCTACAAAGAATGCCAACATGTTAATTTCATGATTGACCACAAATGCCGCCTTGTACTGATAATCGGCAATAATAACAATTAGTTCAGGGATAGACTTCTTTGCAACATATTCAAATGAATTTTCATAGACCGAACGAAATACAGCAACTTGATCTTGGTCACTATTATCATGAACCCACTTTCGGACCCCATCAAAATCCTTCTTCTTGCAGACTTCAAAGATTTGCTTGACAGATAGGTCCTGAAAATTAGTCAAAATACCGGAGTCAATAGAACCGATAGCACTGTAGCGCTGCAATTCATTAAGTACGCGCCTCCAGTCAGGAAAGTGCTTTTGGATAACATTTGCAACAACGGCTTGATCATACTTAATATGTTCTGAATCAAGAATACCAATTACACGTTTAAAGAATTGCGATGCCAACTTAGGCTTACAATCCTTAGGAATACTAAAATCAATGACCGAGCACCTGGAATGTAGAGGTGCAATGATTCTATTCTTGTAATTACATGTAAGAATAAATCCACAATTACGGCTGAACTCTTCCATAAAATTACGAAGAGCAGGTTGTGTAGAATTAGGATTTAGATAATCCGCCTCATCAAGGATTACATATTTACGACCACCTGCAAATGATACTGTGGAAGCAAAGTTTTGAATTTCATTACGAAGTGTGTCGATATTACCATTCATCGAGCCGTTAATGACAATATAATCACAACCAAGTTCCTCTAGCATAGCCTTAGCTACGGTAGTCTTACCAACACCAGCTGAACCCGTGAGGAGTAGATTTGGAATATTCTTTTGATTAACAAATTGTTGGAAAGTTGTCTTTAGTTCAATTGGAAGAATAGTATCACTAATCTTCTTTGGACGATATCGTTCCACCCACAAAAATTGCTCAAGCATTTAAATTCTCCATCATAAAAAAGGGTAGAGCTATATGCCCTACCCTATTATATACCAATAGTACTAGATTGTAAATCAAAAAGTACTGGTGGCCTCAATAGCTACGTAATATGTAGCCTCTGTACCAACAAACTTAGAAAGGCCCTTAGAGGAAAGTGTGACAATATAATCATCAGGGACCATCTTAAGATTATCAGGCTTAAAAATGGCCTTAAACACCTTATCAGTAGCACCAACCTTTACACTATACTGGTTGGAAGATGGGTTTTTACTATCAATAGCTTGGATAAAAATATTATCACCATCACCTACGATTGCAATTTCAGTAAGTTCAAGAATACTGAGTGCCTTAGCAACACTTGGAATATCAGTGGCTGAAATCTTGAATTCTGCATCAACTGATGGAATATTAATATCCTTGTCAGGCGGTGCAAGAATAATTGAAGAATCAGCATAGTGATATACGATCTTGTTCTTTCCATCACTGATGGTTACAGAACTTTCCTCAAAGTCAAGATCCGGATCCGTAAACATTGAAATACAACCAATAAACTGAGACAGATTATAAATTGCAAATGGATATTCAAACGTATCAGGAACCTCCGCTCGAGCAAGGATAGTCTTGCTCGATGAGATTGTTTTTAGAGTATTACCCGGCTTAACAATAATCGAAGGATTGATTGTTGCAAAGTTCTTAAGAATATTCAAGGTCTTATTATTAATCTTCATTCACATTCTCCATTATAAAATATAAAAATTACTTCTTGGACTTCTTAAGAAGTTCTGGATCTGCAGTAGCAGGTGCACCAATAGAAGCTAGATCCATCAATGATCCACCAAAGATATAACTACCAACGTGTTGGAGCTTCATCCATGGGCAATACCAGATCTTACCACCGATTTCAATAAGCTTCTGACAGAACCAATAGTCTTCCGAAAGATAACGCTTGGATTTAGGATCAATTTCAGCCTGGAAGTATTGCATGATTTCACGTGAACCATCAAATTGTTCGGTCCGAACATGATCAGGCTTGTAGCTGTATTGAGGAAATGCCTTTTCAAACTTTTCAAAAGCAGACCGCTTGGTCATCATAAATCCGGTCCCGATTTCAGATACTTCTACCGGAATGTCAATACGGATATTTCCACCACCACTCTTTGGATTAAAAACAAAGTCACCAACAAACTTTTCAAGAATATTGGGATCTTCATCTGCAATACCCTTATCAACGGCAAGCTTGATCTTTTCCCAACTGATACACTTCTTGGGGTAAGGACCTGCAAGAACATCATATTCGGATTCATCACTCTGAAGTGCTAGCATTGCAAGAACATCACGAGGATCAAAGCCAATATCAGCATCGATGAACAACATATGTGTACAATCGGACCGCATAAATTCATCAACACAATAATTACGTGCACGAGTAATTAGAGATTCATTAAACAAAAAGTATGAGCGTAGTTCAATACCATTTGCAGTACAAATAGAAGTCAAATCAGCAACAGACTTAGCAAACATACCTGCACATTGACCACCATACATAGGTGTTGCCAAAAAGATCTTACGCTTACGAAGTTCGTCAATATTAATAGAAATTTCCATGATTAAGTTTCCTTATTTTCATTTTCAATATAGTGATAGTTTAAAGCAAGAATAGTATAGTGAAGAACTTTCATCAAGTCATCCTTATTTTTACCATTCTTTTTACCGTAGCGAGAAGCATACTTGATAACATTTCCGATATAGAAACCTTCCGCGTGACCTGATGAAATTACCAGGTCTTGTGCTTGGACTCTATCACCGTAATGACTACCATATGTCTTCTTTATATATGCATATAGTTCGTCGATTATTTGATCTTCGTTATACTTAAACAAAAATTTTTCAGGTGGCATTAGTTACTCCCATGTCAAAATTAATATTTTGTTCAATTTCCCTAGTGTCTTTTTCATATCCCTTACGATAGTTATTATTTTCCTTAATAACCGTCTCTAGAACAGAAAAGTTTTGATTATTATTTTTGGTGTAATTTAGAAATGCCATAGTATCCTTAGGGAAACAAGCACCACCAAAACCTCTCTTTCCATCGAAACCTGGGACAGTGGTATGTGATCGACCGATTCGTGAGTCAGCAGTAATAGCACTGATTACTTTACCAAAATTTGAACCTTCGGAATTGACAATATCATAAAATTGGTTAAACCAAAGAACTTTAGATGCCAGATAACTATTAACACCATACTTAACAAAACTGGCATCAACCGCAGACATATGATATACAGGACAAGGCTTACATAGACTATAATACTTATATAATTCCTCAACCTTACTGGTATAGTCAGGATTACCACCGAAAATATGCATAAAAGGATTTACAAAATCCTCGTTAGCACTTTTTTCAGTTAGAAACTCTGGGTTATAAACAATCCGATCGCGGTGAGGTCCTCGGAAAATTTTACTGATAATATCAGGAGTGACTGTAGACTTAATGATAATTGTTCCACTTACGTTCCTCTTCAGCGTGGATATAACATTTTCAATAATAGAAGAATCAATGCTACCATCAGCACTCATAGGTGTTGGTACACAGACAAACGAAAAGTCTATATCAACCTGGAAAATATTTTCAATTGTTGTATTGTGTAGTGGATCAATAATAAACTTTTCACACATAATATCGGGGAAGCCATAATCGACTGCCTTTCCCACAAATCCATGACCAATAATAGCAATCTTCATTTAATTTACCTCATAATATGATTTATACCATGCACAGAATTTTGCAACGCCTTCTGGAATAGAAACAGAAGGTTTCCACCCAAGAGCTTGTAACTTGGTGGTATCAGACCAAGTCTCCAATGTATCGGCAGGATGCTTAGGAACAAAATTCTTGGTAATAATTCGATCAAAATTAGTTTCAATCTCAGAGATAAAATCCATAAGCTGGACTTGTTCACCTCTCCCTATATTATATATTTCATCCGTCGGTTTGTCAATACAAATAATGCGATCTAGAATAATAACGATACCATTTACGATATCGTCTACATAAGTAAAGTCTCGCTTCATATCACCATAATTATAAACATCAACTGGTATACCAGTGACAGCAGAATTTGCAAACTGAAACAAAGCCATATCAGGTCGACCATAAGGTCCATAAACAGTAAAGAACCTAAGACCAATAGTATTAGGAATCTTAGAAGTCATAAACTGACATTCATTTGTGCGCTTGGTATATCCATATGGATTCAGCTGATGACCAACTGGAATATCTTCACGCCATGGTAAAGGATTACCTGCCATAACACATGAAGTTGAAGCATAAATTACTTTCTTTACACCATAAATCTCACACATAGCGATAAGATTTTGAGTCGCTACAATATTATTTTGAATATAATCCATCGTATGGTCAAGTGAATGTCGGACACCCGCATGAGCAGCAAGATGGATTACAATATCAGGCCTATTTGTAATAAAATATTTCTGTAAGACCTTAGAGTCGTTCAGATCATGACCAAAAATTTCAACCTTGTTAGTATCAAATAAGATTTTTGCACGAGCATGCTTTAATTTGACATCATAATAATCATTAAAATTATCAATAATGTGGATAGTATCTTCACCATTGATAAGTTTTTGTGCAAGATGAAAACCGATGAAGCCTGCTCCACCGGTAATTAAAATTTTAGCCATTAATAATTTTTCCGTCCTTGTGGATATACATCACTGGAATATGCCAGGTCTTCATACGCTTCAGGTGTGTCCCATTCACGGATGAGTCTCATACCATAATTATCCACTTTGTTAAAAATGTCAACATCTTTTTTCAAGATTGGTCGATTATCTCTAGCAGGTTGGCCATTCTTATTAATAATAGCATTAAGATCGACATGATGATGCACACGACCATATCGTTGGTCAAGAGTAACTACATCTGGATGCATCTCAACAAGCATTTGTGACTTCTTTAGTGAAGCATCTTCGGCATAGTTATTATAAACTTCTGATGTATTACCGCCCTTGACAGTACCAGTTCTTGCTTTACCACAAAGAAAAGCATAGAATAACATGGTGCAAAGACCTTCTTTAAGAACACGGATTGACAAATCAACGTCTTCATTATAGCGACCACGCCACTTATGCGGACAATCATTATCAATTAGAAAACAAGACATGATACGTGTATTAAGAATATAAGGTGGGTATGGATAATCATCAACACAGAAAAACTTATATTGAAGACCTGCTAGAGCAACATTTTCAAACCGATCCACAAAATCTTCGGTTGCTCTAAAGATACCCGAACCTTTTTCGACACGATACCGCTTATTCTGGTGAAAGCGCCAAAACTCATAGATATTATCATCCATAAGCCAGTGTCGCTTAAATCCATTTGCTTGTGAGTGTTCCCAGCACCAGTTACGGGCAGGACCAGAACCTTTGCCATGATTACTGAAAGGTAAAGTAAGTACTTTCTTTGGGTCAATTACAGCAGCATAATTATCATATTCCTGAGGTTCAACTGCAATATAATATGGAACACTCATACGATCTAGGGCTTTACTAGTATATCTAGAATCCCATCGACCTTTACTGATAATATAAATCGGGTATCGGCTTGCTTCACTCATCTTCAATAACCCTATTCATATTATTTCGTTCACGGCCCTTATCGGGGTACCAAATCACATTGGTCTTTTCGGTCAAGGAATAACCGGTGATTTCGGCAAATTTCTTACGATCTTCCATGGTAGGAAATTTAATTGAAATCTGTTTCCATGGTTCAAGATTTTTAGTAACAAATGCTGGCATACCTGCTGCATACCATTGTGCATACGGATTTTTCCAATCCGTTTCCAAATCTTCAACTGTTTTATGTAGATTCATTTTAATCTCCAAAAAAATTTAAAATACCATTATCTTTATTTGCTTTGAAAATAAGATCCTTAGTCTTAGGTGATGGAACTTCATCAATAAGTTTCATGAACTTGACAAAATCTTCATGTGATCTGAAATTTACAAATAAGGATTGCCATTGTTCAGGAAAATCTGCATCAATTTTCTTGGGTGGGACAATTGGTCTTTGATCTGTTTCCTCACCAAAGAATACAGACAGATCAGTCCGAATATTCTCTTTGGCTTTATAAGAAACCATATCATCATAGTCTTGGGAGGTATCCCGTACTTCTATTGTCATACTATTAAATCCATCCAGATGTTGAATATCCAAGAAATTTATTTACAGTCTCTGAATCTTTAATAAGAACATTCATCGTTTGTCCTTCTTTCATAGGAAAGAGACACACTTCCTCATATACTTTTTTACCATTTTCATATACTTTTTTACCATTTTTATCACGCTTTTGTCTAAAATCGGTATTTGGATTATAATTCATATAATTCAATTTAAAATAACGAGCTTCCAATGTAAGATCCTCTTCCGCAAACGCGTTTGCATACCATGGTAATTTTAAAAATACAAATAATAGGTTGGGAATTTTTAAATATTTTTCATATTGAGTTTTTTCAATTGTAAAAGACCTATTTTTTATAAACCATGGTACTTCACCTTTTGTCTGAATAGGTATACCATTGATTGTCATATCTACATCATCATATTGATCTTTAGACACCACAACCGTAAAACCTTTTTTATTGAAAATTTTAACAAATTCATTTTCAATATGACCACCGAGGTCCAAAATTTTTTGTTTATTGGTCAACATGTTTATTTAGAATTTCTTACCACCAAGTGCTGCACGATTTTCACGCTTATGATCTGCACGATTAGCATTATATTGATGCTTTTCTGCCATAGCACCTGCTACGTCCAACTTATAGTGTCCAGCCATGTCTAGAATGCGAATAATACAATCGGCAAGTTCTACTTCAAGCATTGACCTATTTGTCAGGTGGTCATCCATAAGATCTTTACGAGCGCCTTCAAGTGCCTCGGAAAGTTCGGAATGAGCTAGAGCAATAAAAGTCCCGATTTCACGAGGCTTATCATGCCATCCCATAGCACTTGCTTGTCCGTAAAGCTTGTCTTGGATGTCACGGATAGCGGTAATTTCTGATTCTGTAATTTCGTATGTCATATTTAGATAATCCATTCAGGTGGTTGACGATTTTTCCAGGAATGCATTCTTGCTTTCCCGATCTTGTAGTAATTACGGTAGTTAATAATAGGATCCTCATCCACAACAAATTCATCGGCCATTGCGGATGGCATAACTGTCATATCGTATTCGGTCAAGTTCTTTGGTGGCGACTGCAGCATATAAGCCAAATCACCAGCAAAAGATTTATGAGTCTTACCATAACGATATGTATATTCGTCACCAAGTGCATAAAAATGCTCTACAAGCCAGTTATAATTTTCAACCGACTTGCGAGTCCAAACCGCAGATGGGTGGTTAACATGTGTGGATTTATATAGTACATTTTCGCGAGCATCACCGAGAGTCCAAGTCTTTTGCTTACGACCTGTCGGTGATTTACCAACCGATTCAATACCGTCCAATACACGATGTGCAGTAGACAGCAATTGTGCCGATTCCAAAATCATTTTAACAACATGTTTATCAACCATCCATTGAGCCGCTTGGCGTGCATCTGTGGACAGATAAAAAATATTCATCGTTTCCATTTCTTAAAAGCTTGTTGGCGGTGGATTGGATTTGCTTTTGAATAGAAAACCTCACCGTCAAGGCAATCCATACAATGAAAAAAAGCACGTGCAGTCATACCAGTATATGTTTCGGTTCGTATTTCACCATTGGGTGTAGCAAATCGAACCTTACAATGTCTAGGTCTTTTTATCTTAACACATAATCCTGGATATGTCAACGATATTTCTTCCATACGAATTTTTTCTTCGCCTGGCATTACAATCTTTGGATTATAACAAACAAAGTTCTCAGGTAACCCACGCATAGCAAAGATTCTGTATGGGATACCAACTTGAGGGGCGCTCACATATATACCATTGTTATCATACATAAATTTCACAAGTTCTTGTGCAAATTCAATAGGTTCAAAAGGTGGATTAGAGAAGTCAAACTTCTCTGAAATATTCTTTAGAATAGGATCTTTATAATCAACTAGTTTCATTCTGAAATCCTTGAAAAATTCTTATGTTTTACAAACTTAATAACATTTTCAAACTTATCATGAAGATTTTCTCTATGAGAAATAATAAAAATATTTGAATCTTGACTTATATTCTGCAGAATCTTTAAAAGATCATCAGCGGCATTACCATCAAGACTTGAGTCAAATATTTCATCAAGAATAAGTAAGTTAGTATTTAATGAATTACGAAGCTTGGCAACCGCTCTCCATGTAAAAAGAATTGCCAAGTCGATCTTTTGTTTTTCACCTTCACTGAAAGATGAGTAACTAAATTCATCTCTATATCTAGACTTAATCTTTTCATTGAACTGTTCATCAAGTTCAAATTCGACAAACAGATCAAATTCAGACAAGTACTTATTAATTAGCTTATTAATAATCGGTATGTATTGATTAATAATTTTGGTCTTAATACCACCATCTTTTAGCATTACAGATGCAGCACCTAGAGTCAACTTATCATCCTGGAGTTCATTATATTTTTCACTTAAAGATGTCAGTTCTGCTTCCAAATCTGAAATTTTATAATCAGATGTTTCTTTGGTCTCCGAAACAACACTATTAATTTCACTAATAACTTGTTCTTTTTGTTGAGTAAAAATTTTAATACTTAGTTTTTCATTTGAAGCTTCATTCATTAGTCTTTTGTATTCTGCTTCATCAGATAAAACTTTATTATATTTTTCTTCAAGAGATTCTTTAATAGTTAATAACTTTAAAATACCATTATTTAATTCTGATACTTCTTGTTCCTTTGTAGATACTATATCACAACTAAAAGTTTTGTCAATCCGTTGTGTACATGTCGGACAATTATCTGAGTTATTAAAAAACTTAATCTCTTTTGATATAATTTCTATTTTACCTCTCATTTGAATGAGAAGTAGTTCATATTGATTTAACTTCTTAAAAAGCTTAGTTTTTTCATCAATAGCATATGAAAATGTAATACCAGCTTCTTCAATAAATTTAGTTTGTTGATTGTATGATAAAAGTATACTTTGTTCAATCAAAGTTAGTTGTTCTTGTTTTCTTTTTACAAATTCCTCATTTCGATTCTGAAGATCTTGTAAATGCCCTTTGAGCATCTTTATTTTTTCTTTGACTAACCTTTGATCATTGGTATTCTGATATATGTCATCGTTATTTGTTTGGATCTTTTCTTTTAGCAGAGTATTCATAGTAGTAAATACTTGAAGATCCAAAAGGTCCTCAATAATTCCTCTGCGTTGACCAGCCGGCAATTGCATAAATGGAACAAACGAGGCACTACCAAGAATAACTACTTGACAAAAAGACTTATAGTTAATACGAAGAATTTGTTTCTCAAGTATTTCTTGATAATCGCGCATTTCGGCAGATTGATTTAGAAGTGTATCATTACAATACACCTCAAACACGGTTGGTTTAATACCACGAACCACCTTATATGAATTTGACCCCATATTAAATTCAATTTCAACCACCATGTCTTTTTTTGTGATTGAATTGGTAAGTTGTGGCTTATTGATATTACGAAATGGTTTACCAAATAATGCAAAGGTTAATGCATCAAGACATGTCGACTTGCCTGCACCATTTTGACCAACGATAAGAGTTGTTCCACTGGTAGATAAATCAATTTCAGTATACTGATTACCTGTTGAAAGAAAATTCTTCCATCTAAGTTTTGAAAAAACTATGGACATAAGTAATCCTATTCGATTGAAATTGCTTGAGTGTATAAATCGGTTATAACATTGGTCAACTTATTTTTATTGACATTTGATGATCCGATTTGGTCAATATGTCTCTTGAAAATATCAATAGTAGATTCCGCTTCATTTACTATATTTTCATCATCCATTATCAAATTTTTATGATCCTCAACTATTTGAAAATCAATAGGAGTTGCTTTTTCTAGCTTCTCACAAAACAAATCAAACCAATATGGATTATTCTTTTTTGTTACAATTAGTTTTACAAACTTATTTGTAAAGTGACTGAAATCATAATTCAAAAGTTCATTAAGATCCTTATCGGTATCATCATACCAGACTTTACCGAACATTTCATATGGATTTTGAATAAATTCTAACTGATTTTTTCCAAGATCCAAAACATGTAAGCCCCGATTATCACCGTAATCAGACCAAGTAAACTGACCATGGGAACCAGTATAACAAATGCTGCCATCGAAAGAACGATGGTGATAATGGCCAGACAGCGTAAGAGAAAATTTATCGAAGTTTGTACGATCGTCACCATGTGTATTAATACTCCCTTTATACATTTCAAAACCAGCAAGTTCCAAATGTCCCATACAATATTGAGCTTTGGATTCATTAATCATCCGCATGCTTTGTTCACGGTTGTCGGCACAAATCCATGGGAGCAATAAGATCTTTTTATTGTCAATAATAATTTCTGCGGGATCAATATGAAGTTTTTTACAATTTCCATACTTACCTTCAACCAATTCAGTCAAAGCATTTACTTGATTTGTATTCTTAAAATACACATCATGATTACCAGCAATAGGTATAAGTTCAATACCTTTATTTGCCAGTGGTTCCAGAAAATCGGTACGAAGTCTACTTGCTGTAAGATAACTTATATGCTTGCGACGATCGACCAAATCACCTAAATGAATGACGGTTTTAATATTTTGTTTTTCTAGTTCAGGAAAGAATATGTTATCAAGAAAATTCTTTGACATATTCATAAATGCAACATTATCATTTCTGACACCCCAATGAGTGTCAGCGATTACAGCAACTTTCATTCAGCGCATTCTTTTAGGTGTAAGTTGATTTTGCTTTAAGGCAGTTTCACAGTACTTAAGTGTAGCCTCAATTCGTTGCTCGTATGTACTACGAACATTTAAATTCTTTTCATTCAACATAGCCTCAGCACAATCAATTACTGATTGCGGGACTAGATACTTGTGTTTCATTTCCATTCATTTGTGCTCCTTCACAGAACTTCTCAAGACCTATTTTAACAACTTTCTTAGGTTTTGTCAACATCTTTTTTTCAAAAGAACCAATAATTTCATTTGCAACATCATTATTCTTTGTATGGATAACACCACCACTGTCACCATAAAGTGATTCATCAAGATAATCACTCTGAAGAAATGAATTTTGCATATTCTTATACTTTATATATTGCTCTTTCTTTTCTTTAGCAATCCGGCGAAGGAATGCATTCCATGCTATTTGAGTAAAATAAGCGAACGGATTATCGGATCGTTCAATATTAAAAAGCAAAACGGAATGAATACAATTCTCAACACCATCAGCAATCATTTCATCCCGGAATGAATAACCAATAAAATTTGGTTTTGTTGATAAGCGTTCACAAATTTTTAATATACATGCACCGATATAATCAGGAATTTTAGTATCCGGATTAATTACAACTTTTTCTTTATAAGTTTTAATTGCTTCAAAAAAATCACGGTTATTAACATAATTACGAGCCAAGGTATATCTCCATTTTTTGGTTGACATTTTCTCAAATGTGTATATAATCAGTAATGACAAAACAATAAAATATGGTTTAACTTAAATCAATATTATATGTTTTATATTTAAATTTCTCTTCATTGTATATCTTGATGCGTTCAATGAAGTGTAATATTGTATAATTCTTTTTGTTTTTCCATGATAAATCATCGGCAATATCATACAATATAGCGGTAGACTTTGTGTCTGATAAACGAAGTCCACGACCAACAGATTGTAAGTTTCTTACCCTGGATTTTGAAGGACTAGCAAATAAAACATTAGACAAATTACGAATGTTGATACCGGTGGAGCTAGTTCCATAGCTAGCAACCACAATAGCATTCTCTTCTGTTTCAATAATCTTACGAATCTCTTCACGTTTTTCTCCATCCACGGAACCCGATATAAAAAATACTTTACGATCAACCACTTCTTGGGAAATCATGTCAAATAGTACTTTACCATGTTTATCAACATATTGGAATAATAATAAAGTATTACCGGTAAGTGATAATGCTAAATTTTTGATAAACTTATTTCTAGGTGTATGCTTTACCAGGAAATCCATTTCTGCTTGATAATCAGCACCAGTCATAAGTTTTCTAATATCATCTGGATATTTGAGTACTAGAGCCTTAATCATTAGCTCAGCTAGATGTTTCTGTTCCATAAGTTCTGCAGTTGTGGTGATCTTACGAACAGGACCAAATAAACCTTCTAGTACTAATTTATGTGTTTGTGTGCCATCAAGTGTGCCGGTAAAACCGAACCTGTACTTGCATTGGTTTAGTTTTGTTAATATTGATGTTAACGATTTAGCTTTAAATAAATGTGCTTCATCACCAATAACCACATCAAACTGTTGAAACCATTGCTTTGGTAATTTATAGATTGATTGCCATGTTGAGATTATGAATGGTTCATTAGCTTGTTTCTCTTGGCCAGACATAATCTTATGGATCATTCCTTTAGGTAATCCATAGTCTTCAAAGTCAGATGCCATCTGATGTACGAGTGAAGTAGTTGGAACAATAATAAGTGTTTTTGATCTATAAAAACAAGATAGCATATAGATAATAAGTGACTTGCCGGATCCGGTAGGTGATAATAAAACACCTCTGCGTTTTCTTACGGCATGCATAAATGCTTCTAATTGATATTCTCTTGGCGGATATTTAATTTGTAGTTTTTCTATAAATTGATTGGCTTCATGTAAAGAGAATTCAGCATCACCAAATGGACCATCAAATTCTACGGTATATTGTCTGCTATTACAGAAAGTTATAAGTTGATCTTTGAGACCTGCATAGAGTAAACAAGCCATAGGATTGAACAATCTAATTTTGCCATCCCAGACTCTATTCTTATATGCAGGACTAAACTTAGCTCCTGGGATATCAAACGTGAAGTAATCTGATATTTCCATTGCTGTGGAAGGATCACATTCTATTTTAATATAAGTTTCATCATAATATTTTATAATAACTATTTCCATTAACCACCCGATACGAACTTAGCAAACTCAATTGCGTTCTTTATAATATAACCTCTTGTTTGAAACGATTTAATAATTGATTCAAGAAATTCAACTTTTTCTTGTTGTCCACCAATTTTTAATGCAAGTTCTACAATATCTTGATCGGCTTCTATATACATTGGAATATCAGGTTTTAGTATCATACCTTTGGCTGGTAATTGCCAACCCAACGTTTTTGTTTCTTCTGTATGGCCTTGCGTAAAAAATTCGTATTTTAAAAGTTTAAGTTGTTTAAATTGTGATTCTTGTTTTCTTAGTATTGTTTTTTCGGTAACTAGATATGTATAATACTTATGATGAAGTTTTGGTATTTTAAGACTCTCAAGACCCAATTCGGTTCGATCTATATCACTGTCTTTCTTCCATTCTTCAAATATGTCTTCAAATTTCATTGCACACCTTATTAATTATTACTAGTACTATATCCTACTTTTAATAACATGTCAACAAAAATATTTCTTTTTAATAACTTAAGTAACTTTAGTAATATCGTATGTAGTATATCTAAATTTTGCTGATGCTTCCAAATAACTAACATCTTCCATGGTGGTATTAAAAACAACACCCGATAACGAAATAGGAAATGCATCTTGAAATACTATGCTGTAATTTGGATTTTTATTACTCTTTAAAATCGTAAGAATAATATCAGAATATTGACCCTCACCGGTATACTTTGGTTGATTTTTTATTGTTGCAAATTCTTGATAACTGCGTTTACCAAGTGCTCTAATCCATTGATGCATTTCCATATAATTCTGAAGATCTTCATCTACTCTAAATGATATATCAAGTTCATCATACATCAGATGATCGCCAGCATATGGAATACGAATTAATGGATTATTTACATCAATTTCTTGTAATGAAAGCCCAGGTATATTAACTGTCTGAATAAAAAAGTTAATATGTGGGGCGCGCTTCAATTGGAATTTAAAATTTAGCGGTGAAAGAAAATTACCATTGGTTATTGAATCATCAATTGCAGTCATGTCTGGTTACCTATTGTGAATGTTTAACTAATTTCCATTCGTCATCACCGATTTTTCGGTGAATTTCGTGGTTTAAAATCTTGCCGTGTTTTGTTATAGCTACGGTCATAGTATGCCTTTGAGCAGCATTTGCAATTACAACATTTCTTACAGCAGAATTAGGATCGTCACGTTTGTGAGGTCTTGCATAGATTTTGTGTTCGTGACTGTCAACATACGTTTTGTAATCGGGATGACTCGCAATAGATTTCATCTGGCGCTTGTTAAAAATTTCACCAGGCGAAGAATATGATTCGTTGATAAACTGTTTGAATGTAAGCATTAATCATGTCTCCCTTAGCTATTTATAAACATAAAAAAAGGGGAGCCGAAGCTCCCCTTTCTAGTTGGACTGGTTGGATCCAGTCTCATTAATCACATAAGATTATTTACGATCACACGACGGTAATAGACATTGGTATTAAATGTCAATGCACCAGTACCAGGTGCGGTAGCACCTTGAGCGAATGGATTGGCAACCATACCATATCGAGTCTTAAAGCCAATCTTTGGTTGGAATGTTGACTGATCAACAGCTCTTACCATTTGTAGTGGAACATATGGGCAATAGAATAGACCGGCATCGAAGGCAGATGAACCCTTATAGCCAACGGTTAGATAGTTACCACCGAGAGCATATGGGTCAATATAAACCTTGAGGCGGCCATTGAGAACACCGGCAAAAGTATTGCCTGTATCATCAACGTTGAGGTTGTTTGAATTTAGGGCTGGGGCATAGTCAAGAACACCGGCCATTTGAAGAGCAGAAGCAACGTCGGACGAGCAGATAACGATGTTACCCTTACCACGACGAGTTGTACGAGCGATAGCGTTGGCTTCACGTTCCAGCTGGAACATTAGGCCCTTGAACTTTTCAACTGACCAACGGCCGTTTGAGTCGGTGTCAAGATCGAAGATACCAGTAGTTGTAGTATTATCAGCAGCACCAGTTACGGCGGTGATATTGATTGTGCGAACAACTTCACGGTTGATTTCGGCAAGGATTTCAGCTGAAAGAATGTTAGCAAGTTCTGTCTCAGCATCCAGACCATGAATGGCCTTGAGGTCTTGAGCAAGTTCCATGGTATACTCAGCCTTGAGGGCACGTGACTTAGCAGTTACGGTAACCTTTTCGATTGAGAAGCCCATTTGAGCAAAAGCACTGTTACCGTCAGCACCGAGAATTTCAGCCTGTTTTGTATCCATACCAAAGCCGGTGTTATAGGTGGATGTATTAGACAGAACAGTCGTATTTGTTTGGCCGGGGATAGTACCGATAAAGCTTTGACCAAAGGTGTTAGAGCCATTTGCTACTGTAGAGAATGCAGTATTAACTTCGTTATAGAAAGTTTCACTACCAGCCTTTGTATTACCAAGTACAGTTGTATTACCAAGACCTGCATCACCATAACGTGAGCGCATAGCAAAGATCAAGCCTGTTGGGCCAGTCATTGGCTGTGTGCCGCAGATGTCATAAGCAATCAGGTTAGGCATTGAACGACGAACCAATGAAATAAGTACTGGATCGAAAGTATCAATTGGACCTGCGGTTGCACCGGAACTTGAGGTACTCATTGCGTTGAAAGCGCCGGTTGAAGCTGTTTCAGTCAGGGTCTGGAATTGACCATGTGATGAAGCTTCACGGAGAGCTCTTTCTGTATTTTCAAGAACAACGGCTGTTACTGAACGGCGGTGTGAGTCCTTGATTGATGGAAGATCGACATGGTCAAGAATAGGTGACCACTTCTTTTGAATTTCTTCTTGTAAAAACATTTAAATTCCCTTTCTTTGTAGGTTTAGTTTATTTATATAAAATTATTTCTTAGTTGTTCTAGCAATTGCACGGACATAATTACTTACATGTGGATCCATATTTACGGTGTTCACACTTTGATCATCACTTTCAAAAGTTTCTTCCTCAATATTTGAAGTTTGTGGCTTTATTGAGAAATATGTCTCTTTAACCATTTCAAGTTTTGATTTGTAAGAGTTAAAATTGCCATCAAAGCTCACACCTTCAGCAAGAGCAGCAAACTTCTCTGCTTGAGACATTGTTAAACCTTCTGACAATTCATCAACCAATGATGTCATTTTGGCTTCAGTAAGTACTGATTTGAGCTCATTGACGTCATTGATAGATTCGTTTAATGCAGTTTCTAGAGTTTCAATCTTTTGGGCCATAGCTTCAATTACATTGACTTTTTCTTCAGGTACATCAATGTAATGCTCAGCAAATAAGCCTTTCAGACCACCAATAAACTCTTCCATAATTTCATTACGGAGAGAAGATTCAACAGCAACTTGATTATCTTCCATCCAATTTTCTACAATATAATCTAAGTAAGTATCAAGATTAGTTTCTACATTCTCAACAATTAAAGCAACTTCTTCTTCAAGACGTTCTTCATATGCAGCTTCATATTCTTCTTCTAGACGAGCAATTTCAAGTGTTGCACGCGCATTTACTGCGGCTTCAAATAGTGTTGTTGCTTTATCCTTAAACTCTTCGGATAGGTCTGTACCAACAAACATTTCCTCAACATCTTCTTTCATGGAGGCAAGAGGATTATTCTTGTGGTCTAACTTTGGCATTGCATCAGGAGCAGATGCACCACCACTACCTTTGGCAGCTGTTGAATTCATATTCAACGAACTCTTGTTTGCATTTGAATTGGCTGAACCAGGCAGAGCAGAAGCTTCCTTACCAATAAGAGCCATAGCACTTGTATACCACTTTGTAAGTTCATCACTACTCATAGAGTTCATCGAACCAATGACCGAATTAATAGCTGCAATCTTTGACTTTGGATTTGAGTCATCAGAGCGTGAATCTGCTTTTAGAGTTTCCGAAGCAATTGATTCATCGACCATTTGTTCGGCAGCTTCTTTGATATTCTTTGCATGCCACTTTGTCTTAGCAATACCATCAATGAACGCTTTGGCTGTAGTTGGACCTTCATTTTGGCGATCAAACGGGACTTTTTTTCCATGTAAAGTAGCATCAAAAAAGTGACCACCATAATCATTATAATGGTGCACTACTTTACCGACTTTCTTATCACCTTTATGAATATCATAATGTTTTTCTACTGCTTTCACAGGTTGATCTTCATCATCTGTTACATCTTTTGGACGTGCAGTCTTTGTTAATTTAACGGCATAATTTTCATCAAGTTGTTCGAATTCATTATTTTCTGTTGACATTAAAAAGGTCTCCCTTACATTCTATTTGTTTTATTTATAACAAAGTTGTTTTTGACGATAAAGACTTGACGAAACCTTCAAAAATAGCAAGTTTATTATGTTCAATTTCGTCCATACGCATAGTTCTTAGTTGTTTACGTGTTTCATGTAGTTTCTCTTGGTACCAGGAATCAGTAGTTGCATCATAAACCCAATCAACATTTTCCATAATACCTTTTACAAAAGCATTGGGCGCTGATGGATCAGCCACAATATCGGCTGCAGTTGCAAGATGAAAATCAGGCTGAACAACCATCACACCATTTTTTGATTCAAGACTTCCCATACCACGAGAAGAAACACCTAAATTAGCACCAGAATCAAGGAGACCTTTAGCAATACTACCCATAGGAGTATCAGTCAACTTTGCTTTACCAATAAAATAATTACTATTACCATCTCTCTTTAGTTCAACAATAAGATGGGATACACGATCCAAATTAATTTGTGGGCCGGTAGGATGACCCAATTCACCGTAACCACGATTTGTTTTAATATGGCTTTCAGTATATTTATTTACTGCATTTTCCAATACAGATAATGGGTATACTCGGCCATTTTTATTCTGTTCCTCAGCAACAAGAAAGCGGCCGCGAATATGATGTTGCTTCTTGCCTGTTGCTTCATCAAGTTGAGTTTCAAAATCAACTGCTTCTGTGAGTTCGGTAATGAGTTTCATTTTTTTACCTTAATTAGTATATGCAACAGGAACAGCCACCAGCGTTGTCGCTGTATTATTAGAAGTTAATAGATCCGTCGAACCTTTTTGAACAATTAAAGTTTCACCACCAATAATAGACATAGTCCATTTAATATTAGTATTAGTTGAATCTTTACATGTAATCAAAGCTAAAGTTGTGACTGCAGAAGCATGAGAAATCTTGACTAATCCACTATTACCATATGAACTAAATGTTGTGGTGTTGCAAATAGATTCCGTACCTATTGGTTTAATTATTACACTCATACGTTTCTTCCTACATCAACTGAAAAATCTGGATATGTATTTCTTGGTGCACCTGACATATCAATACCACCTTCATATGGTGCAGTTTGTTCGTCTTCTTCTTTTTCTTTAGAATGATCGCCATAAATCATATAATCATGAACTGAGGATACATTATCTTTTGCTACTGCAATTTTTGCTTGAATCCATGGTTCTACCATTTGATCATCACCAAGTTGCATAGCAAGATGGAGTGCTTTGTTTGCAATAGCACGAAGTTGTGTCTTGGCCATTTCAGCAGATTCATCGTCATCTTTACTACCGAGTAAAGGAACAGCTAGGTCTTCTTTAACTTCTTCATTTTGCTTAGCATAATAAGCAGCTAAAGCCATTTGCTTACGCTTTTCTTTTGATTTGCCGGCAAATTTTGGATTATCAGAATCTTGAAAATCTTTTATAAATTCACCGGCCGAAGTTTTTTTTGTTAGAACTTCCTTCAATGTTTTCTTTGACATAGAGGAACAACTAGCCATTTCATGAACTGGACAGTATGTACCTTCTTCAGTCATATTGCATTTTGCAGCTTCATTAACTTTTTCAGAATCCTTAATATTCTTACGGCCGTGTTTTGGTTCTTTTGCAATAGATGATTTGATGTTTGTGGCTTGATAAATGTCATCACCATTTCCAACACGATCATCATGTTTTTCACGCTCATGCTTCTTTACAAACTCTTGTTCATTCGGAGCCTTCGGAGCATAATCTACACCAGGGTTCGAACCAGTAGAACCTGGTACAATCTTTGATTTTTTTACACCGTCTAGAATATCTTTTAATAACTTATGCATTTTAAGTTTTCCTTACTCTTCTGATTCAAAATCATCTTCATCATCAAAAAAGTCTTCATCATCTTCATCATCTTCAGGGCCATCATTAAATATTGATTTTGCAATATTAGCCTTTTGAGCTTCAATTGCTGATGAAATTCTATCTGTTATGATAGACTTAAATGCATCTCCGAATTCAATAGGCTTTTGGCTAGAACTAAAATTAATAAGATCTGCCAATCTATATTCAATCTCTGTCATTATTATTCACTCCTATTTATTTCTTGCTACAATTTGAATAGCGGATTTATATTTAGATTCATCTTGAATAGAGCGATTTTCCGCACCCTTTTGTTTCATTTGTTTAATAGTCATTTCGGCTTGACGCAGTTTTTCCGATTTATCAAGATCCGCAGCAGGTGAACTATCATCTACGTTTTCATCACCAACATTTTGGCCAGGATCTTGACTTTGTTGTTGGTCCATCATAGCTTGTTGTTGCTGTTCTGGACTCATCCAACGAGGATCATCTGATTCAACCTCAATATTTATTTCTTTATCTTGCTCTTCAATTTCATCATCAGATTGTTGTAGAATATTCTTACGAGCCCATTGATGTGAATAATATTTACCAATCAAGCCACCTTGTTCCATAGTCATCATTAATTGAGTTCTAGATTGAAGTACTTCGGAATCTTTTAGTTCTGTAAAGTAATTATCTTTAGCAAATTTATATCTAATTTTGCTTTGAATTTGTTCCCAATCCTCAATACTCATAATTTGTTTGAGTACTAATTGCTTTTCTAATACATGTGTGAATAATGTAGAAAATCTGGAACGTAAACGAGTAATAAATCTAGAGAATTTTACTTCGTCTCTTGTAACTTCTGTTGCTCTACCGAGTGAAAATAATGCATCAGAGTTTAAACGATTTACAGGTACATTCAATGTTTGATATAATTTCTTTTGGAAATATAAAACATCATCCATTTCACCGAGGGTTTGTCCGCCGGGTAGTGTAGTTACTTCGGTACCACGACCACCTTCTCTACGAGGTAGCCAATAATCTTCAAGCATTGTCATAAATTTTCTATCGTCACGGACTTCACCGGTAGCACCATCGTAAATTAAACGGTTCTTGTGTTTGACCATGATATCGCGAACATATTGTTCAGCTTTCATCTTTGGCAAATTACCAACATCAATATACCAAATACGACGTTCTGGTGCACGAGCAAGACGATAAATGACCAATGCATCTTCCAATGTGCGTAATTGATTTAATGATTTAATAGCTTTGTGCATATATGAAAGAACCATTGTCCCTTGTGTATCTGTCAAGCCTGACATTACATTGACAATGGAATCCTTTGCAATTTTTAAACCAGTTGTTGATGGCCCAACAGATTTATTACCGTAGTTAAACCCCTTATCATTAAAAATAAAATATTCATTTTGAGTTTTTGGTATTACAGCAACGCCGCCGTCACCACCCGGTACCTTACGTTTAGCAACTTCACGGATTTTTCTGATCTTTCGTGGATCAACATAGCGAAGTTCTTTAATACCGGCTTTTGTATCCTTTTCGTCAATAACAACGTGATAATAAAGTCTACCGTCAATATACCAACGACGATATGTTTCATATGCTCTTCTATTAAAATCTAATAAATTAAGAACATTTTCAAATTCTTCACGAATAACTTTTTTAAGTTTATCAGATATTTCTATATCATCAAGATTAATCTCAACTATTGTTTCTTCATCAATATCAATTGATTCATTAACAATTTCATCTACTGCAGCATCAATTTCTGGTTGTAGTGACATTTCTCTATATTTAGTTACTAATTCAGCTTCAGTTCTTACAGTACCATCAAGATCAATATATGTACCATAAGATCCACCTGCGGCAACGATAACGGCTCCATCATCAGACTCTTTAGGAGCAAATGATGGAGCTGTATCTACAGGAATATCTCTTTTAAATTCAAAGCCAAATAATTTCATTTATTTTTCCAAAATTTAGAGGGGCATCCCTCTAAAGTAAATGTTACGTCATTATATAAAATATTTATTAGCCATTATTACTGTTACTACCACCACCACTAGTAGTAGTTGTAGTGGTTGCAGGTTTAATAGTACCACCAGGTTGTCCCGTATCAATTGGTAGTGTTCCACCGCTTGAATAAGGTACCCAATAGTCATATGCAAATGTTACACCGAATCTTTGAATTTGATTTGTAGTATTCCAATCAAGACCGATATTACTAATAGTAGTTGGAAAAATACCAACAAATTGATACTGTCTAATTACGTTACCGGTCTTACCAAATTGACTTACAATAGCATCAGTGGATTTATAGTTATTACCACTGATGAGTTTTCTATTGCCAACAAATTGATTCATCTGGTTTGACCATGCTTCAAACATATTTCTTACAGAAAAATCTTCGTCATTTATAATTGTTACAGACCAATCACCATAATCACGGTCGCCAGCAAGTTTAATTTGGCGACCAAAATAACTAACCGGTACAACACCAATTGTTGCTGCCGGAATTTCGGAAGCTTCACAAGTAAATGTAAACTTCGTAAGTGTTTGATTATCTTCACCAATATTTGGTGCGATTGAAACTTCAAAAAGTGAAGGTCTTACACCACCGCCGGTAAGACCACGACTCTTGAAGTCATTAATGTTGAATGCCATTTCTATAACTCCTATTGTTTATTTATTAGAATTGTCCAATGATTGTTGAAAATTGAACGCCGGTTCTAACAGCAACAAAATTCAACTGAATGAAGTTAATTGAACGATTTGGCTTGATGTAAATATCACCCCAGAATTCATTACGATCAATTCTTTCAGCAGTATTATTTGAGGAATCGCATACAACTAGGAAGTCTGTGATACCACGGCGAGCTTGAACATCGCGTAGATAAGGAATAACTAGATTTCTGAATTGTGATCTTGTAAATTCATCATTGAATTCAAACAGTGAGAATCTTGAAGCACTTGCAATTGCTTTCTCAAGTGTAATGAATAGACGACGGACATTAATACGATCGAATGCAGAAGGCTTTTTGGTCCCTGTTTTATCACCAAATAGAACAGTTCCTTGACCTGGGAATGTTACAATTGGGTTAATAGAATTTTTATATAGAAGATCTCTGTTAGGTAGAGTTGGATTATAACGAAGCTTTACAATATTCTTTATTTGACCACGTGTGAATCCGGCAGGTGACCACCAAGAATCATTTGTTGCTTCTGTTCTTGCGCAAAGACCGGCAATATCACCGTTCATTGGAACATAACGATACACATCATTATAACGATCATACATATACTTATAACTACTATCAGCAATATAATATGTCGAATCTGTTACAGCGCCATACCAGTTGATGATAGAAGTTGCTTCATTACCTGGATTTGAACGAGCGGTTGCATCATCAGGTGAAATAAGTGCGATACAATCTTTACGTGTTTCACAAATGTTTTGGATCAAATAGTTAGCAAGTTGGAAGTTACTAACAGTCTGACCATTTACAACAGTTGATCCGCCAATTGGTTTACCTTGGAGAACCAATGAAATATCAACTTGTTCAGTAGAATTGAATAGGTCATACCCTGTGGCAAGAATACCCATAGGAACGGTACTTTCAGAATAACCATCAGTACCACCATTTAAATCCATCGTAAGCGGAGAATAATTTATCGAATTAGCAATATTCAATGCAGTATTTGAAGGTGCGCCTGTACGATCATTTGCCCACCAAATATAAGCAGAATTATCATTAATTACTGTTTTATAGTAAAGTGAAGCACCAGTTTGTGACTTAGCATCTGTTGCACGTGATAGATTTTGATATACTTCAAGTACTGATCCTGGCGCGCCAGTGAATTGGCCATCTTGGTCAACTACCACTACATGCAAAGTATCGACAGCAGCTGAATTACCAAAATTTGAAACATAATATGAAGTTGTAGGTGCACCGTTAGTACGATTGGCAAATTGCCAAGATCTAGTTAAATTAACAATACCAGCGGCGGTCTCGCCAGACCCGGCGGACCCATTTACTGTTGTATTTGCAGTAAAATTTGTAGAAAGTTTATATACTGATTCAAACCCAACCGCAAATGAGGCAATACTTGTATTTACAGTTACCCCAGGGGTTCCAATAGTTTTTACTTGTAAATATTGTGTACCAATTGATGTATTACCAACTGTAATCAAATCACCTACTGTCAAATTAGCAACAATTGTTGTGGCATAATTATTTGCCATTTCGGCTGTACTTGTTGCAGTAAAACTAAATGTACCGGTACTGGATCCAACATTACATGTAAATGCACCTGTGATATTATTACTTGTTTGTGTTTGACAAAGTACTAGACTTGAACTATATGCATTAATACTACTGCAAACTGAAACTCGAAGACTATTACCTAGATCACCTGGATACTTTGCAACATAAAGTGTATTAGCATCAAAGTTACCATCACGAACATTTAAATAATCTGTTCTGTTTTTTACCACATTACTTACAATATTTGCTACAGCACCTGTATTTGCAATTGCATTTAATGCACTATTTGATCCATATATAGTAGTTGTATTTGCCACACGAGCAACATATAAAGAACTACTATATGCTAAAAAGTTAGCAGCAGTGAAAAATGTTTCGTAATTATTGGTAGTTGGTTTACCGAATGTACTGACAAGACCGGTCTCATTGTTAATGAAAACACGTTCGCCAACCGGGCCCCATTTAAAAACACCGGAAATCGCACCGGTTGTTGTGGAAATCCCAGGAACAACAGTTGTAAGATCAATTTCGGTAATATTTACACCTGGACTTACTTGAAATGCCATAGTCATCTCTCCTTTTTATAAAAATTTATTCAAAAGCTTTTGTTTATTTATAAAATAATGTTCTCTGGCTCATTATACGTATCAATAACCATCCAACGATCACCTGAAACTTCAATAATGATTCTTTCTTCCGTTCCGTCCTGAATAAAACCAAATGGGGCAAGATCCTGCATGACTTCGTCGTCATTTTTTTCCCGAAGATTTGCTAATGTATTTATAGATGTTAATTCTTTAAAATAAAGTTGATCTGATAACCAAGCAAACAAAACAAGTCCCATGACCAAATCATCATGCTTACCAGGTTCTGCTTCATATGTGTTACCTTTTTTAGAGAAAGTAGATAATTCATTAATTGTACTCAGATCATTAATGATTAATTGATTACCTTCAATCAAAAGTTTTAATATTGAGCATCCAGTTTGTTTTACAATTTTTGTAGTGCGAACACCTCTATCAGTGCTCCCACCATTAAATCCTGATGTAACTTGTTTACCTGATCTACCACCACCAGCAGTCGTAGATAATACATTATCATACTCAAAATCATAATGTAATGAATCTGCTACCTGACCACCAATATCATTAATTTCAACAAGAATAGCAGCATTGTTATAAGATTTGGAAACACGATGAATTACATCAGCATAATCTATAGGTGTCATCATATTACTTTTAAAGACACATACTTGTTTATAAGGCATTGCACTTATATCAAACATACTGAATGCAGAATAATCTAAACCTTTACCACGTGAAACGTCTGCAATACACACATACTGTTTATTTTTTTCAGGGGATTCATAAAGTTTTAAACCTTCTTTAGCATGAATTGGATTTTTATAAACAAGTTCTTTTAACTTCCAACCTGCAATAAGAGTACCAGATGATCCTTGAAATTCCACTTCAAATTCTTGCGCAAACTTTTCTGTATCAAAGTTAATACCCGCTAATGTATCTTGTCTCCATTTCTCATCACGGCCAGGAACTCTATCCCATTTTACCATAATGGGTTTATAATTATTCTTTTTTTCTAATGCATTTTGCCAAATAGCATAAAAGTGATTTAAACCGTTTGGTGTTGAAACAAGAATAACCTGTGATGTATTACCAGATGAAATTGTAGGATAAACCGAGGTAAAGAATTCATCCCAGTTATCAATAAATGCGGCCTCGTCAATGAATAGAAGATTAATAGTAAAGCCACGGATGTTATCAGCGGATGTTGCAGTAGCAAGAACTCGACTATTATTCTCAAGAACAAATGAACCTTTGTTCCATTCTGATACACCGTGCTGCATCCACTTAGGAAGATGCTGATATGCCAATTGGATTTTACCTAAGATTTCTCGAGCCGTTTCGGCTTTATTAGCAAGCAAAGCTACGTTTTTATCGTTATTAAAAAGAATATACCACAAAATAAAAGCACAAGTTGTGGTAGACTTACCAGCTTGTCGAGATGTGGCTATAACATTATAGCGATTTTCTGCCATAGCTTTAAGCATGTCAATCTGATAATCATATGGCGTAAACGGAATTAAACCGCGGTCGACGTTTACAATTCTCATGTAAGTACTAACAAAATATACTACATCTTGCGAACACTTTACCATTTCTGCCACCATCTCTGGTGTCCAATTTACATTAATCCCTAAACGTTTTAAATTAGGATTCCCCATATAAGCTTTAAAATTGGGAATCTCTGCTTGGATATTCATTTTTTTATTGACATCTTTGTTGCGCTGTGTTATAATAGTCTATGACATAATATGAATTATTTAATAGTCTTATTCCGCATATTTTCTATCATCTTCTGTAATTCATGAGTTGAACCAACAAACAAATTGTTTGTGACTTGATTCTTTGATTCCTCATCACGAGGTATATCTGATTTATCAATTGATCGAATCTTTTCCTGAAGTTCAAGCAATTCCCTTGAAGCATTTGCAACAGTATCCATTAATTTTGCTAATACTTCATATGCTCTAGGGTTTTGTGATTGTTGAGCAATTATAGTAAGTTTAGATATGGCATCGGTACCATTTTCAATAACTTCACGAATATTTGCTCTGGCAAATGTAAAATCCTCATCAGCAGAGTCATCACGTGCTTGACTAATAATTGTTGATATTGTTTTACTATAAGTCTGATTAATTGGACCTAAATTTAAAGCTTTATCAATTGGATTTTCATTATCGTCATCATCATTCATTATTTCTTTTCCGTAATATTAGTCACATAACCAAATGTATCTGTAGCTATAATATTTGCAACTGGTATTGACAAACTAGCATTTGATGTTGGTTTGCCATTTGCCATAAGTCCTGGTTGAATTTGTACATATGCAGACGGTGTATTAGCACCTTGAATATTAGTATCTGTAGCCACAAAAAATTCGGTATTTGTAAATTTAATAATTTTAGTGGATTTAACAGGCCCGTAAATATAGCCTTTAAGTGTAAAATCTAGATTCCAAATAAACGATCTACGTTGCTCGAATTGACCATCATAGACATCTTCAATACTTATATTATTGAGTATAACCGGAATATCCATTGTAACATTCATCTCTGGGATGAGATAAACGGTTGTTGTCCAATCGGGTGTAAAATAAGGTAAAATTTGTTCTACAATTTTATTACCATCTTCGGCATTCTTTACCAGAATACTGAGACGAAATCCAATATTATAAGGCACAGGATTGTATTGATATTTATTCTTTGTTTTATCATCAGGGTTTACTACTGCAATTCGATTAATTGTTTGTAGTTTTCTTGTCCCATCATAATCGAACCCAGTCATTTCAAATGCCATCATAGGCAATGGATAAATTGCTGTCGGCCGATCAATATTTGGATCTTGTACAACACGTGCTAGCATCTTATCCTTGGGGCCATATGTGATAGGCACGCGTTCAATCATAGTAATATTACCATCCTTATCTGTTCTTGAGATATGAATGTTATTAAACAAAGTTCCAAAAAGTATAATATACTTACGAATTAATGAAAAGTAAAATGGTGTGGAAGAGAACATATCAGATGGTACCTTCACTAAAAGGATCTACTTCAGTAAAATCAATAAAGTCATTTGAACCTAAAGGAAAATTATCCGAACCATTTTGAATTAAATCATTTTGAGATGCTGGATTAATAATATCAGGTTTATAACTTTCAACGACTAGATAATTACTATCCTCGTCGGTTAGATTCACGCCTTGTTCATCCATAATGACATAATCAAGAATATTTGTAGAATAATTAGCTTGGATACTATCAATTTCTGGTATTCCGGTATTAAACTGTTCATTGCTATATTCAAATAATTCACACGTCAATTCATATGTTTGTAATGCACCAAACTGATAAAACATTTCAAACTTATTTACAAATTTAATCTGAAAACATTTTTTGTTAAGAGGAAAGTAAATTAAATCACCTTCGTTAGGTCTTGTTTTATTAGTTATATTGGCAACTTCTTGATTAAATGTTCTTTGTGCTATACTAAATATAACTTGGTCTCTAATTTGTAGACCAAACTTAGACATGAAATTACCATCACCAGTAAAACCATCTACCGACTTAATATAAAGTTCAACTAAAATTGCTTGATTATATTGTGATGAAGCATCTTCTTCGTGTAATTGATCACGGTTTACTATGACACGAGGTACATAGTACATATCTTCTCCGTATATACGAATTGACTCTATGATTAGATCTTCATAAAGGTTCTGTTCGTTAGATGAATCGTAGTTACGAAAATAGAAATTTGTGGTCATTAGGTCGGATTAGCTTTCTTGATAATCGTCCTTTTATGAATATCAATAGAATCAGCTTTATATGGAATATAAACATCATGCTTTTCAGCTTGATCCATATTTTGTCCGCCATTATAGCGCAGCCCATCATATCCTTTTTTAATCAAATGATCACGTGCAGCATCGCTTTGTGTTCCACCTTTAGATAAACCTTGGAATACTTGGTGGCCAGTGAGTTTTAGATGACCGTGTTTAAGCTTAGATAAAACATCATATTTGTCAGCACCTGCATGTAATAAACCTGCACCTCGTGCAAATTCTTCATGTTTGCTTTCATGGGGTAATACATGCTTAAGTTTATCACCATGAAATTCATGATCAACATCAAACACATTATTCATTTTTAACTTAGTGTGATAAACTAAAGGTGTATCGGTTTTAGCAAATCGAGCACCATTTTTAGCATATGATTTTGCTACATGATGACTATTAGTAAAATAACCTATACCACCGCCCATGAAATCATTTTTTACACGACCAAAATTTTGATTGAATTTATCAAAACGACGCCCAGATCCATGATAAGCATGTACTTCCACAGAATTCTTTTCGACTTCTTCATAAAGAAATTGTTTATATGTAAGCATTGTTCATTTCAACCTATATAATCAGTTACAGGTAAACTATAGCTCATTATCATTTCTTTTTCAAGTTCCGCTCGTTCGGTAACAGCATCATTATAAATCTTCTCGCCATTGAACTTGATACCACCTGGAAGTGTCATGCCAATAAATTTGGTTAGATTTGCACCCCATTGTTGCTTAATTAAGCAAGTGGCATAACGAAGAAGCCAACGATCTTTCCATACATCAGTATATGTTGCAGGATCTACAATTTGATATGCTTCAACAACAATAAAATCACCTGTGGTTAAAATATTCCAATCAGTGTCAATATAAAGACGATTTACGTTTCTGTTATATCGAATTGGTTGTTGACCTACTAGCATTTGTTCTAGAAACTGAACATGAGTCAAAGCCATATAATAAGGTACCATAGATACAGATGTGAGTGTGTACAGATCATTCAATGCAATCTGATAACGGATATTAAACAGATTATTTGTATTTAAACCTTGGCCAATAGGAAATAAGTTGACAACACCAATGATATTTTCAGGCATTGTAATATATTTGTTTGTCTTATCTGTATCGGTGATCTGATACTTGTAATAAGTTTTCTCGGAACCATCAAAGTGATAGTCCCAATAATACTTCAGGGCTTCATCAACACGATCGTCTACTTGATCGTCATCCACATTGATTTCAATAACGGGTTTACCAAGAGTTCTTAGGCAATACTCTTTAAACTGATCTTTTGTTGTGGGTGTTGCCATGAGTACCGTCCTTGATATTTAAAACATACAACTATTTATAAACCAACACAAGATCGGATATTGTGATTACTTGTGTTTTATTGCTAATTCGAGGGCTTCCAAACGTTCTGTAAGAGAAACTATCAATTCTTGCTGCTGCTGCATGGCACGTATCAAGTAGGGTACAGCTTTATCGGGTCGGAAAACAAAACGGTATTCGGTATTTCCATTCGGTAGTTCCATAGGTCCAGCCTCAAACATTTCGGGAACGTGCTCAACGGCTTGCTGTCCAATCACACCGATCTCGACATGCTTAAGTTCGCTGCGAATGTTACCGACAGTAAGTCCGTCTTCATTCCAGTCATATTCGACTACATCAACAGCATTGATAGCGGAAAGTGCATCTAACTTAGAAGGTTGAATATTGGTCTTAAAGCGCGCGTCACTATACGCGTCAGGATAGAATATTTGATTGGTCCCGTCGCTCTGCTGGACGAGCATCGCCTCCGTGCCGCCCCAGTCCCGATGATCCATGTATCTCATGTTGGGCGACTGCATTAAATAATTGTTGTATACGTTATCACGGAAAAAACGAAGAAAATTTGCATCTGTATCAACAAACTGAAATGTAATTGCCCTGTTGTCCGCCGTTTTTAGATTTGGAGCGCCACCGGAGGTGTTTTGGAGTGAGTCTGCTTTGAGGGTTGGTGTTTTTATAGCACCATAAAGCATAGTTAAATTACCGTTGTAATCAATGCTACCAGTTTTTACATTATTATTCATAAATTTAAATATACCATCTGAATCCCAGTCGATACCGGTATCTTGATCTCCATCCGATTTAAATCTAAATTTATCGCTAATTACAGTGCCAGTTGCAGACACATCGCCAGAAGAATTTATAATCAAGCGATTTCCGTTTAAGGTTGAATCCCAAAGACCAACATTAATTCCATCTGCCGCAAGATAAAAATAAACATTCCGATTGTTATTGTGTAAGTAAAGTTGCTTTTCGCCAGCTTCTCCATTCCCGGCTTTTAATGCTGAGCCAGTTGTAATTATATTGCCGGTGAAAGTATCGCCAGCTTTATTTGCTGGTGTGTATCCCAATGCTGCTTGATAATTTCCAGAACCAGTGACGCTGGTTACGCGCCCATAAGTGTCAACAGTAATTGACGAGACACCGCTGGAATAAGTACCAGGAGTTGCAATACCAGAAGTCAACGACAACGTACCAGTGGTAGTAATAGTTCCTCCAGAGAGACCCGCGCCGTTAGCTACAGAAGTCACCCCGGAAGAAGTTACGTAACCGGCAGAACTACCAAGAGCGGTCACACGACCGTAAGCATCAAGAGTGATAGACGAGATACCGCCGGAATAAGCGGCAGCTCCTGGACCCGTAGTGGGCAATGACAATGTGCCTGTGGTGGTAATAATTCCGCCAACGAGACCCGCGCCGTTAGCTACAGAAGTTACAGCGCTCGCCCAAGTTTGATCGCCACGAAGATAAGTCGAAGAGCTGGCAGTTCCGGTAGTAGCAAGTCTTGCTGTTGGAACAGTACCTGAAGCAAGATTTGTCGCATTTAGATAATAAGATGCTGCCTGACCATTGAGATTTGTACTATTATTGGCAGTTGACGACCAAAACGTAGCGGAACCATTAGATGTTAAAAGTTGACCGTAAGAACCAGTAGTACCATTAGCCGATAAGGATTGTGTGTTTATATCAAGCGGCACCGCAAAGAAAAAGGCAGAAGTATTAGAATTAGCAAAAATACTATATACGCCTCTAGCGCCACCAGTTGAATTTGTCGTATAAAAAACAAAATTATCATCATTTTGTTGTGTAAGTGAAACCCCAGCGCCTGATACAGCTTTAAAATTTAATTTCCAATTATTATTGAGTGTGATATCTCCGGCATGAGTGTGTGTACCGCTTATAGTAAAATTACCAGATGTATTAACAACTGCAGAACTTAATCTAGCGTCAGGTAGCGTGCCAGTAGTGATATTCGTTGCATTAAGAGTTGTTATTGATACGCCGTTACCGACAAAAAAAGCAGAAGAACCTAACGTCACATTTCCAGTTACTGTAGCAGTCCCGCCAATAATAACATTACCGGATACGTTAGCTGTACCTGTTACCGCCAGTTTTGCGTCAGGAGTGGTAGTACCAATACCTACGTTAGCTCCATATGCATTTAACCACAAATTTCGTTTTGTAGTTGAAGAATTACCCTGGAAAGCTTCAATTGAAATTCCTGCACCGTCATTGTAAATAGCTCCGACTGCATTTGTAGCATCACTTGGTCCAGCTCCTGCTCTAAGAGCTCCCACGACATGTAATGGACTTGCTGGCGAAGCAGTCCCAACACCTATGTTACCATTAGCTACAAAATAAGCAGCAGTGCCAATTGTAGCATTGTTTGTAGTGGTTGTAACAGATGTTGCCGTTAATGCAGCTGCATTGACTACAGTTGAATTGGCTGTGAAGCTTCCGTTGACGGTTAACCCGTTCTTTACTACGAAATTATTATATGCCATCCCAGTTCCCTATCCCTTGAGATTGTTTTTACTATTTATACTTTCTCAATCTGCTCTCTTGATAAACGCGGTCTGGTATCCATTGGGAAGAAGAATAGGTTCAAGTTTATCCCAGTTACAATGAATGAAATTGTCTACGGCTAGTTTTGGAGACATCTGAAGAGGTTTTTCTCTATTTTTATCCGTATACACCCAAGTATGGGAATCATCACATAGAATAGCTCCGCCGACTCTCAGCAACTCCCAAGAAAGAACAAGATCTTTAAGAACACCGGATGCTCTATGATCACCGTCAATGTAGATCAGATCAGCTTTGACTTTTCTATACAAAAGCTCTAACAAAGCATCAGTCGACGTTTGTCTCATGAACTCTATTTGGGAATTGTAAGGACAGATTGCTAGATTGTGTGTAAATGCTTCATATGCCTTTTTATTATCAGTATCTTCTATGTCGTGCGAATATCCGTAAGGATCAACGGCGTAATGTCGATACGAAGGATTATTGCGAGCAGTACTCTCGACCATGTTGAAAGTAAAATGTCCGTAGAACACTCCGACTTCAATAACGGTTTGCGGGATGCCGATTTTATTGACGATAGTCTCAACACTACCTTGAATGAAATCATGGAATTGAAAGAAGTTGTAATTGGTCATTTGCACATCTCATAAATTTCATTAAGTTGTTCATCGACAAATGTCATAGAGTCATGGTTCAACCTATCGGCGAATTCTGAATCAGGACCGGAGATACGCATAGGATTGTATACCGTCATTCCTTGTTTTTTGTAAATCTTGAACCAGTCTGGATAAGAGATATTCTCGGCGAATGTAGATCCTAGGATTACAGTCCCTGGCTTACGGAATGCTCGAGCCATATGCTGACCAACTGAATCACAACCAACAAAGTAATCGCATTGCGAAATCATTGCCATGTAGAATCTAAGATCAGCGTTCGGAATATTCTTGGCATTCAGCATGAAATCATCTTTTGGATGGATGTACTCAGTCGGACCGAAATACAGAACAACCGCATCTTGTGATAACAACTTACCGAGTTTCAGAGCAGCATCAACATCCAGGCTTCTGGCTGACGGATCCATTGGCTTGTTGCTGACCAACTGAATACCGCTACCATAAGGCTGATACACAATGAACTTTTTCTTCTTTTTCATATCAAGAGCCTGCTGTATCATGACTCTGGCTGTATCAATCTCGTTCTTATGACAATAGAGTTTGGGCTCTATCAAATCGCTATGATCATCAGTATGATTGATTTCTTCATCAAAAGCTTGCGCCATTGACTTCTTTTGGTTGTAATACGTCCAGCGGAAATAAGGCTCGGGCGAGACTAGATTGTTGTCTTTGATCAGTAGGTCAAACAAACCTTTCTGACCGACTCCGAACGTTCTTTGTTGAAGCATAGGATGATTCCAATACAGATTCTCCCAGCCGTGAATGATCACTTTGAAGTTGTCGTTCGGATTCAACCTATGATATTTTTCCAAAGCTGGAATAGCGCAAATAATTCTACCTGCGCCTCCAGTAAGCATAAATGTAGTGTTTCTCATTCACTGTTCCATTTCGATAAAATAATGTTCGCCTGACTCATTGGATCTTCACCCGTTCCAAGATGAACGAAGAAATAACGTTGCCATTCTTCCCAAGTGATACCATTGTACTTTAAACCGTATCTAGCTAGATTAAACGACAACGCAAATTCATCCACACCGCTTCTGGAATGTAACAGATACTGTTTGACTTGTTCATGATCGTATGGGAGAGGAGTCCAGAGATCATGAGTGTATTTACACGTGATCACGGCATTTGATGCTATGCCAACGTTTCTTCCGTCGCGCTCAAAGTACGGAATGTCTGTGTTAAAGTAATCAGTGGCAAAGAAGTTATCATTAAAACCAACGTGATACTTATTACAGATCGTAGAGAAGTCAGGAAATTGTTTATGGATCAAAACATCCATGTCTAGCAGGAAATTGTGATCGTAATTCATGCCGTATTCGTAAACCTGCATCTTTTCATACAAGATATTCCACTGAGGGTATTTTCTTGTTGTGATGACGTTTAGATCGGATCCTATTCTATCGGCGTATGCCTTGATATTAGGATAGGTGATTGTCCAGAGATCCGGCAGATAATTGCCGATCCGGACCACATGAATGCATTTGTTCGTCATAGAATGATAGCGGAGAAATCTCTATTGGAAGGTTCTTTGATCCAGTTAGAGCTCATTTTGTCTTCAAGAAGCATCTGTTCAGCTTCTTTTCTATCAAATTCTATGTTGTTCTTGGCTGCTTCGTAAAGACCTGCAGTTGGTAGATGATACACATAAGTGATTGCAATCATCGTAGTCATAATATTGACCACCTTGACTTCATGCTCTTCCTCAAGTTTCATTGCATAATCAAGAGCATTTCTACAAGCTTTTCTGTTCTTCATCGAAGGAAAGTGTGGCTGAAGCTTGAAGAACCTATGTGGCCATTCGTTTTGAGCTGGGTCGAAGTCGCCTTCCGCTGCTTCATGGAAGCCCCATTTTAAAATATTGACTGCTTTTACACAAATTGCAATCAGATCATCATCAAAATCTGCAATTTGAAAGTCGACGTAAAGATCACGTAATAAATTGTTCATTGTTAAACCGCAATTGTTGAAGGTCCTGGCATATCAAACGCATAAAGATCAAACATAGCAATCGGAAAAAGATCTGCTCTGATCATCATGTCAAGACTATTTATAATGCCATTCCTGATAACATATGACACTAGATGACGAGCGACCGCAGGATCAATTGAATAAGCGTGCGCTCTACAAAGCGATCTTAGATGACCATTGTAATCAGATGCATGTGGCGGCGTTGCGTAAATCGGTTTACCGTTGTATTGTTCCCAGGATCCCAGATAGATGATTGAATTATACAGCGCGTGTTTGATGTAAGATTTGATCATTACCGCATCATGTTCAAGGATCGTGATTGGTTTGTCGATCTCAAGGCAATGACACCAAAGAGAATAATGAGACATGAAACAACCGATCTGACGATTGGAAAGTTCGGCGAATACAAGCTTCGGAAAAAGAATATGCGCTTTGTTTTTAAGATGATCTGGGATTTCAAGTTCTGTTTGAGAACCGTCAAACCCTTCCCATAGGGTGTATGGTTGTTGAATTCGATTGAGTGAAGTTATACATCTTTCTGTCAATTGAACACTTACGGGATTCCTTGGTAAAGTGATGATGTAAGTTGATTCAATTTCGGTCGTGTAAGAATTATGTAAAGAGATCATTATAAAGTTTTACGAGCTAAAGTGGAATTAGACCCTGACGATATATCGTTCCAAGTTGTACCAGGAATTTGAATCGGCGACGATTTAGATACAGTAGTGTTGTCGCCTAACTGTCCCGATGCATTTAGACCCCAAGCCCATAAAGTACCGTCTGTTTTTCTCGCTAAAGCATGAGAGCCGGATCCTGATATATCGTTCCAAGTAGTGCCGGGAATTTGAACTGGCGTTGATTTATTAACGATAGTATTGTCGCCTAACTGACCGTTGGCGTTAGTACCCCAAGCCCATAATGTACCATCTGTTTTTCTAGCCAATACATAACCACAGATGCTTGAAGCAGATATATCGTTCCAAGTAGTACCGGGAACTTGAACTGGCGATGATTTAGAAGCAATAGTGTTGTCACCTAATTGACCGCTTGTATTACGTCCCCAAGCCCATAAAGTTCCGTCTGTTCTTCTAGCAAAAGAAATGTTCTGACCGACAGATATATCATTCCAAGTAGTACCGGGAACTTGAACTGGCGATGATTTAGGGGCAACAGTTCCATCGCCTAATTCCCCATATCCATTATACCCCCAAGCCCATAAAGTACCATCTGTTTTTCTAGCCAATGCCAATCCTTGACCGGATCCTCCTGCAGCTACATCATTCCAAGTAGTGCCAGGAATTTGAATTGGGGAGGATGCTCGTTGCGGCACTGATAAATTGCCCAAAGAACCGGATGAATCAAGTCCCCAAGCCCATAATGTGCCATCTGTTTTTCTTGCTAATGAAAATAAATAACCCACAGATATATCATTCCAAATAGTCCCAGGAATTTGAACCGGTGAGGATTTAGTCACTGTGGTGAAATCACCTAAAGATCCGAATCCATTATAACCCCATGACCATAGAGTGCCATCAGATTTTCTTGCAAGTGAAAAACCGCCGCTTGCTGCTACTGATATATCATTCCAAGTGGAACCAGGAATTTGTACTGGTAATGAATAAGCCACTGTATCATTTTGACCTAATTGACCACACGTATTTTCACCCCAAGCAAATAAAGTGCCAGGATCACCAATATCAGGAATACAACCGTCGAGTATGACCTGGTACATTTTGTTGAGAGTGAATGTGTTAGTTTTTACCGAACCGGACATCTGCCACCTAAGAAGTTATGTAATTCTTGCTCTGACTCAAGCCATGAGCCGTAGATATTTTGCTTGATAACCTTCACATTCCCCCCATACCAAGGTAGTCCCTGCCATACAAAATATGACATCAGCGGAGCTAATACTATTGTGTATTTACCCATCGACGCAGCCAGATGAGCAATCGAAGTGCAACTTGTGACAACTAAATCTAATTCGTTGACAATGCGGTAGGTGTCAACCCAGTCTTTTACATCCTTGCCGATTTTGATTCCTTTGTCGGTCAATACGTTATCAAGTTGTAAGTCCACAAGCTCTCCGTATTGTTCGAGACTTTCAAAAATTTCAATAGGAATTTCTCTGAACTGATCGTGTTCGAATTCTGGATTGCCGCGATACTTGATCCCAATCTTACCGGTTCGTTCGGTTTTTGACGGTAAGAAAGGCATCACACATTCAGCCATTGGATGTTCTAGTTTAAACAGTACTGGAATCGCCATACTTGGAATGAACCGATCGTAATTAGCATTGCTAAACAAATCGCTATCACGAGCATCAAACCCGAACTGTCTAAAGAACGGAACCATCCCCTTACTACAATAGACTTTCATTTCATTACAAAATGATGCGATATGTGGGAGCCAACGAGCAAAGATCAATTCATCTCCGTTACCACCTTCCATTAATACAGCAAGAGTATTGTGTTTTCCGCCGTTGTATACTCTAGAATAATCCACGTCATAAAGATGAGCTGAACCGTAAACGCCAAGATCTCTACCAGAGTTTAATAGCGACATACCTTCAAGGAATTTGTCTTCCTTTAACAGATGCCAACCTAAATTGAATTTTGCTTGCGGTGTATTGATTGATTTGTATATGTTATATGATTCGTCAAAATTACCTTGTGCGCTTTTATATAACGCCAAATCTGTCATTCCATTATCATCAAGTTTTGCGATTTGATGCAGCAGTTTCTCTGCCAGGTCAGCTCTTTGTAAATGATAAAAACATTTGGCCATATTCAACTTTAGACCGTCTTTGTTATAGCCATCTTGACTATGAAGTTCTGTCATGTATTGAAGAGAACCCATGAAGTCCTTCTTGTCAAATAATTCTTTAGCAATATCAGTCATCGCTTGGTTGACGCTCTCATACCTATATAGGGTCTGGTGTCGTATAGTCTGTCTTTGAATGGACCGTTCGCGTCTACGTAATGCATGAACGTCTGATACTGAGACTTGCCAAGAAATTCCTGGCGCCAATGAGTTAACTTTGTTCCTTTATAGACTACACAATCTCCAGGATACAAATCAGCCACATGCGGACTTCCATGCAC
>Ga0164295_10000286_pt1 | contig 43072 bp, 30 predicted proteins | sample GEODES006metaG_FD_111798 | JGI IMG/M metagenome (GOLD analysis project Ga0164295, IMG submission 111798) | Oligotrophic lake water microbial communities from Sparkling Lake, Wisconsin, USA - GEODES006 metaG | ecosystem: Environmental > Aquatic > Freshwater > Lake | place: USA: Sparkling Lake...
CTCTGCGCCGAGCACCCGCTCGACCAACGCCTTGGTCATCTGTGCCAGCACGCCACCATCCCCCAGAATCACCTCCGGGCTGTGGCCTGTCTGCTCAATCAAGGCGTCCAGCGCCTGGTTCAACCTAGATCCGGGAATGGAAGATCGTTGAGTTGCGCCAGGGCTTGGTTTCACAAGGCTTCTTCGACTCGAAGCGGCTGTGTCTTGGGTGACACTGCCCGAGAGGCGAAAAGCCTTGTGGAATCAATGACGGATGCAAATCGGCGGCCAGCCATTCCCGTTATAAGGCTTAGAGACGAAGAAGGTGGTGGACGGCTTGCCGAAACTGGAGCTAACGTGCTTGGGCGAGCGAGATTGTCCCGCCATTCACCCAGCCTGCAACCAAGCTACAAGTCCCCATGCGCTCCTTGTTTTTCTTTAGCCTCTTGCCCTCGTGCGTCATCATCCTGACCTCGAGCCTGTTTCCGCAAAGCTCCTTCGCCTTGCCGATCTACATCGGCATCACCTTATACAGTATCTTGATGACGGTGTGCATGTGTCGAAAATCGGCGCCTGAGGTGAAACGGCAAATTCTGATGGCTGCAGCTGGCGCTGTTTTTACGGCCGTTGGGGTCGGGGTATTCTTCTATCTCCGCTAAAGTTGGCGGCGTGAAGCAAGCTCACGATACATGAGTGCCCTTGTCTGAGTCTGCGCCCTTGCGAAAGGGCCGCTTGCGCGGCGTGTTCTCCGGTTTACAAAGCGCTTATGCCGTCCCCGCAGATCGACATCCACCACATCGCCAAACTCTCACGCCTTGCCCTCACTAACGAGGAGGCGGTGCAGTATCAAGACCAACTCAATCGTATCCTGGGTCACATCGACCAGCTTAGCACTTATCGACTGGATGCTGAACCGAGTGCGCATGCGATGCCCATCTTTGATGTGATCCGCCCAGACATCGCCCGGCCTGGGCTGACTCAAGAGGAGGCACTTTCCAATGCGCCCCGACGCGCCATGGATCAATTCCAGATTCCGAAGGTGATGGAGTGATGGACCGATGCTGTTGCCAACCGATTTCTAAGCCAGTTTTTACCCTTTCTCTTCATGTCACTCGCTAACTCCACCATTGCCAAGCTGCGTCAGCGTTTGCTTGCCAAAGAAATTTCCCCACGTGACATCGTGACCGATGTAGCTCAGGCCATCGATTCGCAAAATGCCAGCATCGGAGCGTATCTATCCTGGGATTTGGAAAAGGCGCTCAAAGAAGCGGATCAGGCAGATATCGCGCAGCCACTCGGCGGCATCCCGATTGGGATCAAAGATAACATGAATGTCATCGGCGAACCCTGCACCTGCGGCTCACGGATGCTGGCAGAGAACTATACGGCCCCCTATGATGCTGGCGCTATCGTGAAGCTGCGCAGCGCAGGTGCTGTGCCTTTTGGTCGGCTGAACATGGACGAATTTGCCATGGGCTCTTCGACCGAAAACTCAGCCCTAGGAGTGACGCGCAACCCTTGGGATCTGGAGCGTATCCCTGGTGGTAGCAGTGGTGGAAGTGCGGCTGCCGTAGCTGGAAATCTGGCCATTGCTACACTTGGCTCAGACACAGGTGGATCCATCCGCCAACCAGCTGCGCTTTGCGGCTGCGTAGGCCTGAAGCCGACTTACGGACGTATTTCCCGTTATGGATTAGTCGCCTTTGCCTCATCGCTGGATCAGATCGGCCCGATCACCAAGACGGTGGAGGATTCCGCCATTTTATTAAATCATCTTTGTGGTAAGGACGCCCGGGACTCCACCTCCCTGGATGTAGCCGTGCCGGACTTCACGCTGGCGCTCGGGCAGGACATCAAAGGCCTGCGTATTGGTCTGCCAAAAGAGTATTTTATTTCGGGGATTCATGCGGGCGTCAGCGCTGCCGTGAATGCGGCTATCCAGAAACTCGAAGCACTGGGCGCCATCCCTGTGGAGATCAGTCTGCCACACACGGATGTCGGCGTGAGCACTTATTACATCATCGCCCCAGCCGAGGCCTCAGCTAATCTGGCGCGCTTTGATGGCGTTCGCTATGGCCACCGCAGCACCGCAGCTACGGACCTGATGGAACATTACATGATGTCCCGTGAAGAAGGTTTTGGTCCGGAAGTGAAACGCCGCATTCTTCTAGGAACCTATGTGCTCAGCAGCGGCTATTACGATGCCTATTACCTGAAAGCCCAGCGTGCGCGCACGCTGATCCGACAGGACTTTGAGCAGGCTTTCGAAAAGGTGGACGTGATTGTCAGCCCCACCAGCCCGACACCAGCCCACAAACTTGGCGCTTTGAAGGACAATCCGTTAGCGGCCTACTTGGAGGATATCTTCACCATTCCAGCCAACCTTGCTGGTCTTCCAGCCATCAGCCTGCCTTGTGGAACCGCGCTGGAAGATGGCAAACAGCTGCCTGTCGGACTTCAGATCATTGGTAAGCCGCTGGATGAAATGACCCTGCTGCGTGTTGCCGATGCCTTTGAAAAGGCGTGAGTCTCGGTGAGTCTCTGTGGACTCTTCGTTGACACTGGGCGTGGCTGAGGCTTTGAAGAGGCATGTCACTCGTCGCCAGTCTCTATCCCGCCCTGAAACCTTGGCTCTTTAAAATGGATGCTGAGCGGGCGCATGAATGGACGACTCGGATGATGCGGATTGCCAATGGCTTTGGCCTGCTCACCGCAGGACAGGGTCGCTTACCGCAAACCCCGGTTTCGTGCCTCGGCCTCCACTTCCCAAATGCCCTCGGCCTAGCCGCTGGCATGGATAAATCTGCCTCAGCCGTTGCGGCCTGGAGTGCGCTTGGATTCGGCTTTGTCGAAGTCGGCACCCTAACGCCCCGCCCACAACCCGGGAATCCTAAGCCGCGCCTCTTCCGTCTGCCTGAGCATGAGGCTCTGATCAATCGCATGGGATTTAACAATGTGGGCATTCATGCTGCGGTGAAGCGCCTGGAAAAGCGCCGCTGCAAAGCGGTCGTCGGTGTGAACATTGGTAAAAATTTCGATACGCCGAATGAGGCTGCGGTGAACGATTATCTGTATTGCCTAAAAGTGGCCTACCCCGTGGCAGATTACATCGCCGTGAACATCAGCTCACCCAATACCAAGGGTCTGCGCGACCTTCAGGCAGAGGAGTCGATCCGACAACTGCTCGGTGCCCTCAAGAAAGAGCAAAGCATTCTGCAAAAAGACTCTGGTAAAAAAGTACCGATGCTCGTGAAAATCGCCCCAGATCTGGAAGCCGCGCAGATTGAGGCCCTTGCCCGCGTCTTCAATGAACTCGCCGTCGATGGCGTGATCGCCACCAATACCACGATCAACCGAGCCGCTATCGCAGGGCATCGGCTGGAAAACGAAACCGGCGGCCTGAGCGGGACGCCAGTGAAAGCACGCTCAACCCAGGTCATCCAAGCCTTTCGTGAACGGCTCCACGAATCAACGCCTATCATTGGTGTTGGCGGCATCCTCAGTGGCGCTGATGCTCAAGAAAAACTCCAAGCAGGTGCGGCACTTGTTCAAGTCTATTCGGGCCTTGTTTATCGTGGTCCAGGCTTGGTGAGAGATGTCCTGACAGCGCTTGCTTGAGGCTCGGTAGCGCGGCATCAGGTCACTTCTGCATCGACTCCAACCACGCAATACGACGTTGCAGCCTTGACTGGCGCTCCGACGTTGGATTGGGGTAGAGAATGGGATACCAGGCCGTCATGACAACCGCACGACCAATCAGGCAATGATGCAGAGCACGCTCATCGACGGAACCGTAGGCCTCTCGGATGGCTTTCACTGTAGCGTCGTCGTTTTCTAAAAGCTGCGCATTCCAGATGACCGAGGCGAGGTCCCACTCGACGGGACCAGAAAAGGTATCTTCCCAATCGGTGAGCAGCAGCCCAGAAGTCGTATTCATGAAGTTTCCCAGATGCGCATCTCCATGCAGAGGCTGATGCGGATACTCACTGAGCACGGTGATGCTTTCAGTGAGATGATCCACTAGCATCTGCTGTGTGGCTTTTGGAAAAAGCTCGCGGTCATGGAGGATGCAAAGGCTCTCCGTGAGGATGGCCAGCTTGGGCAACGGATTGACGAAGTGGCGCATGATCTCATGACAGCGGCGCAGCGTAAACCCCACCGAGTGAGGGTCTGGATCAGCTGCAATCCGAGTCACGAACTGCCAAAAATTCATCGGGTAACCCAAGTGTTCATGCGGCCCAGGTGGCAGATCCGGATGCAGAGGAATCACGGGCGCGCCAGCCTGCGTGAGATGCTGTGCGATGGCGTTTTCCCGCTCGAACCATTCAGTGCCCTGACGTGGTCCGTCGGTATCCTGTACGACTCGTGCGACCAAGGACTCAGTTAATCGTAAAACCAGCGTGCTGCTATTTTGCAAAATCTCACAGCGGTCAGGAATGATGCCGTGAGCCATGGCGGTTTCTGTAGCTGCGCGGATAGGTAGAGAGGGCGATGACATAAAAAGATGTTCCGATGACTTCATCCCACGAAGAGGCAAGAGTTCACACGAGCACCTTCTGCCGTGGCATTCCATTTCACCCGCCAGCCCGCGATCTCGGTGGCATACTCACGATCCGAATCATCATGATAAGCGGGCTGCGGCTGTTGGGCCAGCGTCTGATCAATGATGATGCGCACCTCATCAGGTACTGCGCTTTCCGTGTCCCAAATCACTGGTAAATGAGGCGGCGGCTCATCGGCAAAACCGCTGCGTGCATTAGGGATAGAGTCAGCAAAACGGACATAGGGTTTGATATCAAAGATCGGTGTCCCATCCACCAGATCCACGCCAGAGACAAAGAGACGCGGTGCTAAATCTCCCTCCCACTCGACACGGTCTAACTTCACCACACTCAAGGTGAGCCGATTCGGACGAAAGGGCGATCTTGTGGCAAAAACACCCCGCCGATCATTGCCACCGAGTCGAGGTGGCCGAACCGTCGGTGAAGTGGGTTCTTCCGTGACAAGATGAAACCGTGTGATGAGCCAAAGATGACTAAACGCCTCAATCCCGCGCAACGCCTCGGCCCTTCGGTAGGCCGACTCAAACTCAACGATTCCCCAGGCACTCGGAACAAGGCCCGACTGACGCGGCACACCGAACTTGTCGGTGTAGCAAGTCCGCAGTGTGGCAATAACGTTCAAAGTAACCATTCGCCAAATTGAACGAAGCCCCAACGGCATCAAGGACGGATTTAGCGACCCTCATCAGTAACCAATAAAACGAAACACCAAAAAATTGCACAGCGAATCACAACGACACGGGCTCTTAGACGAGTGATATTGGCTCATGCCAGCCAAGTTTGAAGACTACTATAAAACTCTCGGAATCACGCGTGAAGCCAGCGCAGATGAGATCAAGAAAGCTTTTCGCAAGCTTGCCCGCCAATATCATCCCGACACAGCCAAGAATAAAAAGACGGCCGAAGAAAAGTTCAAAGAGATCAACGAAGCCCATGAAGTGCTCGGCGATCCCGAAAAACGCAGGAAGTACGACACCCTAGGTGCCGACTGGGAGAACGCTGCGCAACATCCGCATCGCAGCGGCAGCGGAGAAGACTTCAGCTTTGGCGGCACGGGCTTCAGCGACTTCTTCGAGCAATATTTTAGTGGTGGCAGCCAATACGGTTCATCTCGCGACTTTGGTCCAGATGGATCACCCGGTGCGGCCCGGCAAAGACGCCCAAGAAAAGGCCACGACATTGAGGGTGATATCCTCGTCACACTCGAAGAGGCCATGCTCGGCACGACCCGCCCGATTTCACTGCAAACGGCGAATCGCCAAACTGGAGCGGCTCATACCAACAGCTTTCAAGTCCGCATTCCTCCCGGAGCTACCGATGGCCGCCGCATCCGCGTTCCCGGTCAGGGCGGTCCCGGCATCCAGGGTGGCCCCCCAGGTGATCTTTTCCTGCGCGTGCGCCATGCAGCACATCCCGACTTCATGACAGAGGAAGCCGATGTGATTCACGAAATCGATATCGCCCCTTGGGAGGCAGTACTTGGTTCCGAGATCGTGGTACCTACATTGGATGGGGCCATCAAACTACGCATCCCAGCTGGAGCAGAACACCATCAGAAACTGCGAGTCCGTGGTCGCGGCCTACCCAAAGGCAAGACCGGCGAACGTGGCGACTTCTATGTGGCACTGACCATCGTCCTCCCCACCGAACTAAGCGATGCCGAACGTTCTCTTTGGGAGCGATTACGGGATGGCTCGAATTTCAAGCCTCGTGACTTATTGTAAATCTTTGGGGCTAAGAAGCCCCAGCTCCACGAATCACCGCAGGAAGTGTCTGCACTAAAATCTTGGCATCAAGCCAAAGGGACCAGTTATCAATGTATTGAAGATCTAAAGCCACCCACTCTTCAAAGTTACGGATCCCATTTCGGCCCGCAATCTGCCAGAGGCACGTGAGACCGGGCTTCACGCTAAGGCGGCGGCGCTGGGCATGTTTTTCGATCTTTTCGATCTCATAGACTGGCAGCGGACGCGGACCAACTAGGCTCATTTCCCCACGCAGGACATTCAGCAGTTGGGGAAGTTCATCAATGCTCATCCTACGCAACCAACGACCAAAGGCAAAGATGCGTGGATCGTCCGTGATTTTAAACACAGGGCCATCCATCTCATTAAGTGCTTCTAATTCGGCACGCTGAGCCTCAGCGTTCACATGCATGGAACGAAACTTCCACATGCGGAATGGCTTGCCATAGTGCCCGGAGCGCTCCTGCCGAAAAAAGATCGGTCCTTTAGAACCTAGGCGGATGCCAATCATTGCGATCAACCAAAGGGGCAGAGATAGAGTAAGTAAAACCAGGGCCCCGATACGATCCAAGATGTCCTTAAACAACAATTCCCAGGAAACTTGGGGAGTGCTGTGAAACACTAACATGAGGCGGCCGCCCATGACATCAAAGGTTGGACGTGCAATGGCCGTCTGAAAGAAGTCGGCGGCGATCCAGGCCTCTACACCTTCGGTTTCACAGGCCTGCACAGCTTCTTCGATTTTGCTGAAATGCACATGCTGAGCAGCAAACAAAACACGAGAGGCCGAGTGATCATGCATAGCCTGCACGAGCTCACTGATCGGTTGCTGAGTGATGTCTATCTGAGCCTTAATCTCGGAAATGATGCGTTGCTCCGCTGGCATTTGTTGGATGAATACGGCCATATCTGCTGCCGCCCCAGCGATGATCACTCGCTCTCTGCCGTTCCCTGTCATGAGCCTGCGCCGCATTTTTTCGCGCTGCACGGACTCACGCAGAAACAGAGCAATGGCTGCGAGAATAAACGCCAGGATAACGACTGAACGACTCGGCACATTCCATTTCATGAAAACCACCAGTGCGCCAATCAAGGTGCCTATGATAAAGATCGTCTCGCCGAGCTGACGAAGGAACTGAGCGGGTGACTTGTGAAAAAGATGGTTGTAAAATCCGCGGAACTCCAGCACCAAAGGAGTCAAAGGCACGATGACTGCGATTACCCAATACAATTCCTCAATCGGCGGAATCGTGACCATGTCCGGCCAGAAATACAGCGCCAAAGTCGAACGTAGAAAATGGGCAAACCAAAGGCAGAACCCCAGAAGGGCGCTATCCAACAACTCTGTCAGCTGTAAATTGATTTCCTGTCTGCGGCCGAGCATAATCGAGGTGTATTATCTCAAGTTAATTAACTTATATTAAAATTATAGCAAACCTAGACAATGGCACAACTTGTTTCCACGAAAAACCCACTTTCCTCCACACACCCACTGACCGTCGGAGTGATTCCAGACGCAAAGACGCTAAATCTCTGGTCGGCAATGGGTCCCAAAGAGCGTGAACCTGTCTGCGACGTCATCGAACTCCGACTTGATACGCTGAATCTGAACCCCGACACGATCCGCAGGGCTTTAGCCGGCAACATGACGCCAATCCTACTGACCGCACGCCACCCAGCCGAGGGTGGACAGGGCAGTGCCGACTCAGCGGGTCGAATGGCGCTGATCGAGCCCCTGCTCGACCTCGCAGCAATCGTAGATATTGAGCTGCGTAGCGCCATGGAAATGAAGCCACTCATTGACAAAGCGCACGCCCTCAGTGTGCAGGTCATAGGTTCATTTCATGACTTTCAAGCAACGCCCGCAGACGAGATTCTGCGCGGGGCCATCAGCTTTGCTCAGCCTGCGGGATTGGATGGCGTGAAGCTGGCCACTTTTATCAATACCACGGCCGATCTGACACGCCTGATCACCCTGACTTCTGAGCCGCAGCGGCTGCGCCTTTCCTGCATGGGCATGGGCCCATGGGGCAGAGTCTCGCGCTTGGTGCTTGCAAAGTGCGGCAGCCTGCTGAATTACGGCTACATTGGCGAATCAAACGCCCCAGGTCAGTGGCCCGCTGCTCGACTGAAGGAAATGCTCGCCGAACTTTGACATGAAGCTTTCCGTGACATCCTGCAAAAATCTCTCCCTCGCTTTCCTAGCGCTCACCGTGTTTTCAGGATGTGAAGACCCCGAGCGTGAAGCCAAGATTAAATGGCGCGAAGAGGAAGTGAATGCCAAGGAGGCAAACATCACCCAGAGAGAGACGCAGATCCTCAAGGATAAACAAATCCTGGAAAGTAATCGCCTCGATCTGGTAGCGAAAATGAAAGGCATTGAACTGCAACAAAAGCAGCTCACCGAAGAATTAGAAAAAAACAAACGCCTCAATCGCGAATTTGAAATCAAAAAGCTTCGCGGACCCATTCCAAATATCAGCGCAGACCGCGTGATCATTATTGACCCCACCTCTGAAGACGTTCTCTTTGAGAAAAATCCTGACAAGCGCGGAGCCATCGCCAGCACGACCAAACTGCTCACTGCCCTACTCGTGGTAGAGGCCGGAGACTTGGATCAAATTATCACTGTCGAAACAAGCGACACCCAATGTGCACCAGTTCGACTGGGCCTGAAAGCTGGGGAACAATACACTCGACGTCAGCTATTGACGGCCGTGCTGGTGAAAAGTTCGAACGACATCGCCCAGGCACTAGCGCGTGACAATGCCGGAAGCGTGGAATCCTTTGTCGCCAAAATGAACGCTAAGTGTGCAGAACTCGGCCTGAAAAACAGCCATTACGTGAACCCGCACGGCCTGCCTTCCACCACTGGAGACGACCCCTACAGCACAGCACGTGAACTTAGCGTCATCGCCAAAGCCTGTGATAAACGCCCTGAGATCCGAGACATCGTAAAGCTACAGAGCTATAAGTTTAAATTCCCCAGCGGCAAAGTCACAGAGCTATCCAATACCAATCGCGTTCTCAAATCCGCCAGCTACTGCGATGGCATGAAGACCGGCTACACCAATGCCGCCGGCTACTGCCTCGTAGCCAGCGGTGAGCGGAATGGCAAACGCCGCATCGTCGTCGTCCTGAACGATACCGAAGGCAGCGTCTGGCGCGACGCCCAAGCCCTGCTAGACTGGGCCTTGAAGGCCTAGCTATTCGGATAAATGATATAATTCCTGCCTTTACAATTAGGCGGACTTTTGATTTATGACTGGATGCAGGCGCAGCGCTACGAGCTAAAATACATTGTCCCAGAATCGGTCACACAAGCAGTTAGGTCGTTTGTCTCATCTTATTTACAATTGGATGCCTTTGCCGCCGAAGCAGATGACTACTCCTACAGCATTCACAGCATCTATCTCGATTCCGACAATCTCCACACTTACCACGCAGGAAATCAGGGAGACAGAAACCGCTTCAAACTGCGCATTCGTTACTACAACGAGAACCCAGACTCACCTGTTTACCTGGAACTGAAGAGAAGACATAAGGACACCGTTCAAAAGAATCGCTGCAGAGTACAGCGAAATCAGCTATTCAGTGTTTTGGCAGGAGACACGGGCACATTAAAGGCCGAAGACCTCCATGGACATGCCATTTTCTGCCAAATGATGCACCAAATCTCTGCCACACCGCGCGCGAAGGTCTCCTACCAAAGAGAAGCCTGGCAGAACACTCAAGATGAATCCGTGCGTATTACCATCGACCGGCTCGTCCGCACAGAACCGTGCTTTGACCTAAACTTGGTGACAGCGATGAAAAATCCTGTGCTCGTTTTTGGACAGAATGCCGTACTCGAATTAAAATTCACGGGGCGTGCCCCGAATTGGATGCTGGAGATGATTCGCCTGTTTCACCTTGTGCAGACAGGTGGCCCGAAATATGCAGGAGGTATCCGATTGATTGGCGAGCAGCATTTCACAGGTCAGCGCTACTCGATGATCGACTAACCCATAAACCCAAAACGCCGTAGCAAAGACATGCTCGACCAGCTTTTCCAGGGCGACCTCTCCGCCACCCCGATCGACTACCGCATCGTAGCACTGTCACTACTCATCGCGTTTCTGTGTGGCCATAACATTGCCTGGTTATACACGCGGACTCATAATGGACTCTCCTATTCCCGCTCCTTTGTAAAGGCGCTGGTCGTCATGCCGGTGATCGTCTGCTTTGTCCTCATGATTTTATCCAATAGCATCGTCACTGCTTTTGGTCTGATGGCTGTGCTGGCAATCGTGCGTTTTCGTAACGTGCTGCGAGATACGCTGGATACGAGTTACCTCTTGGCCGCCATCGTTCTAGGTATGGCTGCAGGCACACAAAGATTCACAACGGCCATCATTGGCTGCCTAGTTCTTGGGGGCATCTTTATCTACCTCTGGCTCACCTCCTTTGGCACACGACATAGTTACGATTTCATGCTCAATCTATGTTGGAAACGACCCACCTCCGAATTGGCGGAACTCACCAGCCTTTTAGCACTTCACACACAGACTGCCCAGCAGGCTAGCCGTCACAGCTCCATGACTGGCGGCACTGATTTATCCTATCGTTTGTTAATGCGCGATCCCAGCAGAATCGAAGAACTCATCCAAGATTTAAAAGATCTAAATGGCGTCGAACGCATTCACACCATCACTGCTGAAAATGAATCTGAAGTATGAGGCCAGACAAAAAACCGATCCCAATTCCACTCACACGCAGGCTGCAATTTTTGCAGACACAAATACTGCCTCTGCTTGTGCTCGGAATGACGGGCATCGTTACGGTGATGCTGTGGAAAGACGCCGTCTCTCCAGCCATGCTTACGGGTGAGGTCACTGCCCTAAAATCCAGCGTGAATAGTCCGGTAGCAGCCGAAATTGTGCGTATCCATTCTCAAAGATTGATGATGGTCAAAGCGGGTGACATCATCGCCGAACTACGTGCTACAGATCCACGTCAGTCTCTAGACCTATTACAGAATGAACTCAACCTCCTGCGTGCAGAGGCCAATCATGGGGACGCGAAACGCCGTGAAATCATGGACTTTGAGCGCTTGCAACTCGACTGGTTGGTCGAAAAAGTCAACTTATCTGCTGCCGTAGCAGCCGCTAAACGAGCCGCTATGAATTTTGAAATGACCCAAGGTGTCACAACCTCACCCACGGGTGCCGGACGCTATCAACAAGAAGCCCGTCTCGCCAAAGAGGCTGCTGATAACGAAGCGGCCGAGCGTCAGATACTCGTCGATACTTTAGGCAATCGTATCGAAGAACTTCGCCTTAGCATCAAACCCGTGCCGGAGGGCCGTGATGAACCTTGGAAGAAAGCTCTCCGTGCTTTAGAAGCACGCATTCAGGCCATTTCACGCAGCCAGGAATTGATCCAACTCCGAGCGCCCATGAACGGGATGGTTACAGAAATCATGCGCCAAGCTGGTGAAAATGTTGTTGCTGGTGAAGCTTTATTTTCCCTCACGGCAGTGCAACCCGAACACATCACGGGTTATCTGCGACAGCCGTTCCCTCTAGAGCCAGCCGTCGGTCAAGAGGTGGAGGTTAGCACCAAAGGTAGACATCGCCTTAAAGGAAAAGCTTCCGTGATCCGTGTCGGTGTTCATTTTGCGCCTATCCTTAATCCTGCCCTACATCCCAGTCTAACCCCAGAAGTGGGATTACCCATTGAGGTCTCTCTTCCGCCCAACTTAAAGCTCAGACCCGGAGAATTGGTCAGCCTAGTCATCCGACCCAATCCAGACAAAAAACCAGCTCTCTAATTGTGGTCATGCTCCTTCGACTTGCCCTATTTTTGCTTCTCCAAGGCTTTGCACTAGCCACAGAGCCGCTAGGTATAGCACCAAATAAGGCTGTCCGCGCAGAACAGGGGACGCCTATACCTTCGGCTCAAGCCGTCGCAGCCAGACTTCCAAAAAAAGGTCCATTGGGAGAACATGAACTGGCGCTCATGGCTATCGCTAAACGTCCTGACCTAGAAAAGTTACGTGGAGCCGCAAACACTGCCATTGCCCTAAAACGAGCAGCGCATGACCTCGTCAATCCTGAACTTCGCCTGAGCTATGCAGAAGACAACGCGATCAGCAAAGGCGTCCTATTCCGCTTTGCCCTTCCGCACCCTTGGGAGCGTAAAGCCAAGATTCAACGGGCCGCCGCTGAAGTCAGTCTGACAGAAGCCGAATACTATGCGGGTGAAGATGAACTCGTGCGGCAAGTGCGCCGTTCATTTGCTAAACTGGCTATTCTTCAGACCAAACTCGACCTTCAAAAAAATCGCAAAACAGGCTATGAGGCATATCGCGACTGGCTTGAAGAAAGAAAAGTGCCGAGTATCGGCCTAGATCTCGCCGCCGCACGCGCCAAGGTTTACCAGACACTTTCAGACATCCGCGTTCTCGAAAGCTCTACATCGACCTTGCGCGAAGAGTTAGCCGTCTATTGCGGGCTCGATGATTCAAGTAGGATCGACTCATCGATCCAGTCCCGCCGTATCCAGGACCCTGCTCTGCTAGATCTCGAATACCTAACCAGCATCGCCATGCTTTATCGAAATGATGTCCTCAGCGATCAAGCTCGCTTAACGGTGGCACGCGCTCAACTTTCCGAGGTTAAAGCCAAACGCATCCCCGCAGCTACGTTCATCGATCTAGGCTACACACAGATCGACAATCCGCTCCGCAGCAATAGTAATCAAGAAGAATGGTTTGCCCGAGTCGGCGTCTCCATCCCTCTCTGGGACTGGATAGGCTTTAACAAGCAGCATCAAGTTCATGAAGCCGCCAGTCAATCTCTGGAAATCAAGATCGCACTACAGCAGCAAATCATCTGCAACGAAATCAAGCAAGCCATCAAGCTGCTGGCTGAATCTGAAACTCAGATCGGAAATCACGACAAAGATCTAAAAGCGATTCAATCTGACATGCAAAAATCTATGGATGACGCTGAGATGGCTGCCACTGGGGTTGAAGACCTCTTCAAAAGCAGGCGCCTCCAACACGAGTTTAAAGACCTTTCGCAGCAGATGGAGATCAGCCGAATTTCGGCTCTTTCGGCCTATCAGGAAGCTCTCATGACTTTGGAAAGAGCACTCGGTATTCGAGTCGAACGCGCACTGAGATTGACGATCATTCCCTGAATGAATGGCTTCCTGAAAAGCTATTCGCTCCGGCTTAATCGCCACCTAGCAGAAAACTAAAGTCATTCAGCGTCAGCGCCTGCGCAAAGTTCTCTTCACCTAGAATGTCATTGGCGATGTCGCCCTTCTTCTTTTGCAATTGGCGGATTTTTTCTTCAATGCTGTCTTTGATCAGAAGGCGATACGCGAAGACCGTCTGCTTCTGACCGATACGATGCGTGCGATCAATCGCCTGCGCCTCCACCGCAGGATTCCACCAGGGATCAAAGAGCACCACATAACTGGCCGCCGTGAGATTAAGTCCAAAACCGCCCGCTTTCAGACTGATCAGAAAAGTCGCAGGCCCCTCGTATTCTTGGAACTCTTTTACCAATGCGCCCCGATCCTCCGTCTGTCCTGTGAGCTTAAAACTATGCCATTGGCGTGCAGCTATCTCTTCTTCAATGATCTCGAGCATCTCTACGAATTGAGAGAAAACCAGCACCTTTTGCCCATCCTCCGTGAGTTGCTCGATCAGCTCCATCAGAGCACTGACTTTTGTACTTTCAGTCGCGGGTAGATCTTCCTCAGACTTGTTCTTTTTACTCTTGGTCGGAGCCGCCGTTGCTTCCATCCCGAGCAATCGCGGATGACAACAAATCTGACGCAAACGCAGAAGACTGGTCAAAATATTGAAGCGTAATTTATCGAGCTGCTGGTTTGTTTCAGCCTTTAAGAGCTGCGCGCGCGCCCTCTTAATTTCCGCTGCATAAAGCTTGGCCTGCGTGCCTTCCATCTCGATGATCAAATCTTCCTCGACACGGTCAGGTAGATCACTGGCCACTTCCTTTTTGGTTCGGCGCAACAAAAATGGCCGAGTCCTAGCGGCCAAGCGCCTGCGGGCTAGTGGATCTTCTTTGCCATCAAAGTTCCGTGTAAAAGACGCCCGATTCCCCAAAACACCCGGCATGGCGAAAGCAAAGATGGACCAGAGATCCAGGAGCCGATTTTCAATCGGAGTGCCTGTGAGGGCTAAACGATAATGGGCATGGAGAGCGCAAGCTGCCTTTGTGCTTTGCGCCGTCGGGTTCTTGATGGCCTGAGCTTCATCCAAAATCACCGCACCCCAAGTGATTGCACACAGAGCTTCTTCATGAATTCGAAGTTGTGGATAATGAATCACAAGCAGATCCACATCACCCTTCAGACCTGTTTTCCCCGCTGTGTCACGGCTCCAGACGTCCACCTTCATGCTCGGACAAAAGCGCTGCACCTCCGCACGCCAGTTATCCTGAACCGACTTCGGACAGACGACGAGAATAGGCTTCTTCACCTTTTTCTCCGCGCGCAACCAGGCGATCCAGGCCAGCGTTTGTAGGGTCTTGCCAAGTCCCATGTCATCTGCCAGGACACCGCCAAATTGATTGGCCGTCAAGTAAGCTAAAAAGTGAAAGCCTGCCAACTGATAGGGGCGCAATGTGGCCTGGATCGCCTTTGGCAAATCTGGCGTCATTCGAGTCTGAATGTCCTTCACACGCCGCTGAACCTGCTCTGCGCGCTCAGCAGGTAGTAGGGACGAGCCTTTCGTTAGGCCGCCGAGTTGCAAAGCATGCAGCTTCTGTCGAGTGCCATCAAAATCATTCACGGCCAGTCCAAGATCGGCCAACTCTTTTTGCTGAGCCTCCGTGAGATCAAACTCCAACTTGCGCCAGCCTTTGTTTGGGAGCTTCACCCACTTACCTTTGGACTTCAGCAGCAGGGCAATCTCATCGGTACTCAGGGTCGTATCGGTCACTTGCAGGGCCACGCTCAAATCAAACCAGTCCATGCCAGTCTTAGACTCTTCCACGTCCAGTCGAACCTGACCAGCCACGCGACCATCTTTAAGACTGGCCAACTCTTTATCCAGAACCACCGTCACATCCCTGGGCCGACGATCCAACCAAGCCAAAAATTGATCTGGCCAATCCTTGCCAACAATGCGCTGCTCAATCCACACACGATTGTCCGCATGCGAGGCGACTTTCATCGGCATCTGCCTTAGCCAGGCCACCGCCGCAGGCATAGCGGACTTATCCATTTGAATCAAGTCGTCGGATGCTTCTTTCACGTGCGAGCGGGATGAATACGCCGCTTGCCAAGCCGTTCCATTCCAGTCATTCGCCTCCAGATGCCCACCAAAGGTGGTCTTTCCTGAGACATTCAAATAATCACTGCTATTGCCAGGATATCGGACCACTTTACATCGCACCTCAACAGCCGCCTTTACATAGCGAACCTTTCCTACCAAACGTGCGGGCACCGCTACGCCCAGCTTACCAAGCGCACTGACACCTTCGCGTGATTCGATCGCATCAGCAGGGATCATAACCGGCCAGATCTGACGTTCTTTGCCAAAAGGCCAATAAGGCAGCTTACAAACCCATTCCGAGGTTACATAACGCAGTGGACTGCCTGGCAAGATTGCGATCGGCGGTGGTGGCATGATACCGCGATCATTGACGAGTTTCAGAGCATAATCAGCTGAAGTCCCCATCGGTTGAGACAGCTCCCAGCGCAGAGATTCTTCATGAAACTCCAATCGCGCTCCATCAGGACTACAAACATGAGCATGAAAAAGCTCTTCACTGCTCGCCAGTTGGGCCATGCACTTCGCAAGCTTTTCCGACATCGCTTCAACCTCTGTGCTACGCACACCACCGTAGGTGTCTGAAACTGCACGCAAGACGAGACTGGATCCCGCACTTAGAACAGCTCGTGTCTGGCCATCATGCTGGGTATTTGGAGAAAGCTCCTTGAGCAGTTTTAGCGTCACTTTGACAAACTCTGATTCACCGATATGACGCACCTGCACAACCGCCGCCGAGGGTAGTAGCATCAACCTAAGCTCTGGTGCTTCTGCCGCATCACTGACCGTCGTCTCCTCCCATTGCGCCAGTGATTGCCGCCACTGAGCGATCTCTTTCAGCCGCTGCCACTTGGCTTTGATTTCCTTTTGTAACTTCTGGTCAATCACCTCCTCCAGTGATGCGGGCATCGTCAACTGCGACTTGTGCAAGGCCATCGCTAGAAAGATCAAAAACTCATCCGCTGAGGCTGGCTTTAACTCCACTGGATAAAGATCGATCTGCCCATATCCCCAGTAACGCTGGCGACCGCAAAGATCGTGAAGCATGGACTGTTCAAAAACCCGTTTCTCACTTTTCCATAAGGTCTCAGCGCGGTTTAAAAAACTCACCGCTAAATTTGTTAAGGGTTTAGCCAGTTTAGCCGATACAAAACCAGCCAATGATTCCCGAGAAGGCATCACTCCTGCCGAAACGGCAGCTTTCGCCGACTTCACTTCTACGGCATGTTTTCGTAATTCCAGAATCAGTGCTGCCCCATGTTTGCAACCATCTCCATAGTCACAAGTGCATTCTGTTGCGGCTGACTCATCATTCAAGGTCAATGTCGTAGTATATAGACGAGTACCCTGAACCTTTGCCCCAATGACCCGCAAAGGAACAATCCAGCTCACACTGCGAACCGCACGGTCTCGCATAAGCGCTGCGCCACGAGAGACAATGGCAGGAGTGAGGGCCTCGATGGCCTCCGCCAGCATCGGAAACTGTTCGGAGGTCAGGGCAATATCTTGAGCATTTGGCATGATGAAGCCACAACAGTGTAAGGCCCACTGAATCGAACAAGGGGAAATCCTTTGCTAACGAAAGGCTGAATGAATGTCATGCACACTATGGTCGAAGTCGGACGACCCCGGCCAAGATAGACACTCCCTTGACGTGCACCGATGAAGGCACACCCGAGCAGTTCGGCCACCAAGGCAAAGAGGCACGCAGAATAAAAATCGCCATCACACTGTCTTGGGCAGCCAGCCCATTTTTTGTCACAATCATTATCGAAGTAAGACATCACCCTTTGCGCCCGCCTTTCTCCGAGAACGCTGATTGCGAGCGGGCTAACTCCGATCTAGAGATTGCCGTGTGGCTGTTCGCTCTTTATTCTTCCTTGTTGCCTTGGCATGGGTGATCTCGTCTTAGGCGACGGAGTGGGAGGTGATGCCTGGGCCTCTTTGGACGGTGGAAGGCAGGGTTCGATGGACATGAGTGGATTGGCTTGTGAGCGGGACGCAAATGGCTTGCTGGTGAGCGATGAGACTCGTTCGGCGCAGCAATTTCGGTTGGATCGGGAGCGGCGAATCGGGCTGAGGCGAGTGTGGCAATGAGTTCGCTTTTGCCAGTGATCGAATCGGATGAGGTTTTGTGTGGGGTCTTAGGCAAGGGATCTGACAAGGACAGGCTGGACATTGAGGGCATTGCGGAGCGTGGTGAGACGCTGTTCTTCAGGCTGCGCTTGCCGAATGTGAGTGGGTATTACTTGGTGGTCGAGGTGTATGCGAAAGCTCTTTTCACCGATGGGGCAAAGGCGGCACCTCGCATGCATGAGCTGGCCTTGGACGAGGGACGGGGAATTCGGGATCTGGTGCGAGCTAGGGATGGGTTTCTGCTGATCTCAGGCCAGGCGACCAATGACAAAGCCAGCGATGGATTTGTTCTCTATTATTGGCAGGGGCCGGATGGGAAGCTGACGCAGATTGGCAAGGTGCCGGGGACATCTGGACGGCCTGAGGGTTTGTCGGTGCTGGAGGAGCCGGCTTACAAAGTCACGTTGCTGGTGGTCTTCGACGGCGATCAAACAACCGGTGGCCGTGCTTAAGGGGCAAGCGGTTTTGGAGTTGAAATTTATCTCTCGTTACCCACAATGGTTTCGAGAGATGGTTCAAACTTTTCACATTATGCAAACGGACGCGGCCAAGTACATAGGTGGCGTGCAACTGCATGGCGAGCAGCACTTCAATAGTGCCTTCGCTGCACTGTCCGCCTACCATGAGGCGCTGATGGCCCTTGAAAAAGCAATGGGGGCTCGGATTGAGCAGATGCTGAATCGCACTGTCCCAAGTGAAAGGACGAAGCCCGAATGACGCATGTCGAACGGCCTCATTACCTCGCTTCATTTTGTCATTCATTCTTCGCATTCACTCATCTCCGCTCGTCTATGCTCCACTACATACTTACCTTCCTCGCATTCACAGTGGTGGCCCACGCCAATATCGTCCTCAACGAAGTGCTAGCGTTTAATCGCAACACGCAGCCTAATGGCGTGGATTACCCTGATGTGATCGAGCTTTATAACACAGGGGCCTCGGCGGTGGACATCAATGGCTACTCGCTCACCGATGATCCACTCGTGCCGAACAAATACACGTTCGCCGGCACCACCATCATCTCAGCGGGCGGTTATCTCATTGTGTATGCGGACAGCGCCTTCACCGCTCCTGGCCTGCATACCGGCTTCGGTTTGAATAGCGACGGTGACAGACTGCTCCTCCTAAATGGCCCCACCACAATCGATTCCGTCACTTTTGGCCCACAAGCCCCTGACCTATCGATCGGACGCATTCCAAATGGTAGCGGCACTTTCCAGGCAAACGAACCGACCATCGGCACCACCAACGTTTTCCAAACACTCGGCCCCATCTCAAAGATCAAGATCAATGAGTATCTGGCGAATCCGGCTTACGGAGACGATTGGTTTGAAATTCACAACACCGATACCAACCCCGTCTCAATCGCGGGCATGTGGCTCAGCGACACTCCCACCACTCCGAAGCTCAATCAACTTCCTCCCCTCTCATTCATTGCTGGCAAAGGCTTCCAAAAATTCATAGCCAATGACGCCACGACCGGCGGCATCTACATGAAATTCCAACTCAGAGCCCTGGGAGACAGCATCGTCTTAACCCAAAGCAATGGCACCAGCACCATTGATCGCATCACCTTCGGTACTCAAATTTTTGACGTTTCCCAGGGCCGCCTGCCCGACGGCACGGCATCCATCGTTTCCATGCCAGAATCCGCATCGCCTCAAAACCCAAACTATCGCAACAACAATATCGTGATCAATGAAGTACTCGCCAACTCGTCACCGCCCTTCGAAGACGCCATCGAACTCTTCAATCAGGGCACCACACCAATCAATGTGGGAGGTTGGTGGTTGAGTGATGACCTGAACGTACGCAAAAAGCTTCAGATCCCAGCCAACACCATCATCCCTCCAGCAGGCTTCCTGGTGATTTACGAAAACCAAATGCAAGCCGGCCTTGTTCCATTCAACCTTCTCGGCCGTGGCGATGAAGTCTTCCTCAGTGCCATCGACAGTGCAGGCAATATCAACGGCTTTGGCGCTTTTGTCCGCTTTGGGCCTGCCACCTCAAACATTTCCATTGGCCGCGTTGTAGCTTCCGGCCTCGCCAACAGCTCAGGAGGTGCCGAATTCTGGCGCTTAAGCTCCCCATCCTTTGGCCAGGACAACGCGCCGACCACCTCCGCCTTCCGCACCGGATCAGGTCTAGTCAACCAGCGTCCGCGTTTTGGCCCCATAACGATCAATGAAGTCATGTATCGTCCTGCCGATCGCAACGCTCTAGATGACAGCATTTCCGAATTCATTGAACTCTACAACATCTCCAACGCCCCTGTCGATGTCAGCGGCTGGCGCCTGAAAGGTGACATCGAGTTCATCTTGCCCAGCGATGTTACGATACCTGCGCGCGGTTTCATACTCCTGGTCAGTTTTGATCCGTCAGCAGATACCTCATCCCTCACACAGTTCCGTAACACTTACGGATTGAGCTCAGGTTCACCTGGTATCTATGGGCCGTATTCGACCGATTTGAGTAATGCTACCATGTCCGTCGAATTCGCAAGCCCCATCACCATCGATTCAACATCCATTTTCGCCAACTTGGACAAAATCGAATATCGCGACCTCGCCCCATGGCCCTCCTCCCCTGACGGCACCGGTCATTCATTACAACGTTCAAACGCCTTCGCCATCGGCAACACCGCCTCCAATTGGACGGGTGCCACTCCGACACCCGGCGCCGTAAATCGAAACGTCGTCTCAACTCTTCTAATAACAACACCATCACCACTCAAAGGCGGCGTCGTCAGCTCACCCTACCTCGGCACCCTTGAAGCAACCGACGGCTTTGCCCCTTTGTCATGGACTAACCCAACCGGTGCGCTCCCAAATGGGATCACCCTCAACCCCAATGGCCAACTTTCCGGCATCCCAAACGCCTCAGGCACCTTCCAATTCAACGCACTTGTGACCGATGCTCGCGGCTTCACCCAATCCAAGTCGTTCTCCATGATCATCGCATCAACGATGCCGACCATTACCACCAACTCCCCTCTCTCGAATGCTTTCACCCGCGCCCCCTTCAACCAAACCTTTACCGCCACAGGCGGAACCACTCCATACACTTGGTCCATTCTAAACGGCGCTCTCCCAGCCGGAATCACTCTCAATAGCAATGGCTTAATCAGCGGCATACCAACTGAAACAGGTTCCTTCAATTTGACCGTCCAAATGATCGATGCTGGCGACCTAACATCAACAAAGTCACTATCACTTACTATTGACCCATCTCCCATCACCATCACAACCTCAAGCCAGTTGCCCGGTGCAGTAAAGTCATTGGCCTACATTCAAACATTGAACGCAACAGGCGGCCTAGCCCCATCCTCATGGTCCCTCTTCAGCGGCTTGCTCCCAGTCGGTTTATCCCTAAACTCCAATGGCACAATCACGGGTACCCCAACCACTCCCGGTATCGCCACATTCACCGCTTTACTGACAGATTCGAACGGCGTCCTGGCCGCAAAATCCTTTGCCCTAACAGTCCATACCACTCGGCAGATTCCCGTTATGAATCCTTCAAGCCTCGGAACGATCTCTGTGGGTTCGCTGTTTAGCCACATCTTCAGCGCCACCAATTACCCTCAAACCTACTCGGCTTCAGGCTTACCTGCTGGACTCACCCTCAACACCACCACCGGTGTCGTCACAGGCCGCTCCACCGTCAGCGGCTCGTTCTCGATCAAAGTCAAAGCTACGAACAGCGCAGGATCAAGCGCTACGATTACCGCACCCTTAGTGGTATCTCCCCTGCCAGAAAACTTGATTGGCACTTTCACAGGTCTGATTAGCCGGAGTCCCACAACAAACGGCAACCTTGGTGCGCGCCTCAGTCTCACAACCACTTCAAGGGCCACTTACACCGCGAAAATCACGCGAGGTGCCACCACCCTTTCTGCGCCCGTTGGATACCTAAATGTCACACCACCCCAAGTGACCGTTACCATTGGCGGACAGATGTTATCCCTGACTTTTGATCCCAATAATAATCTCGTGACCGGCTCACATGAAACCGCGCAAATCAGCGGATGGCGATCAACCTGGAGCAAAGCGACTCCTGCGGCAAATCAGGTGGGTTACTATTCCATCGGAATCGACTTGGCAGACAGTGGAGACCAAGGTGTTTTGAGCATTCCACAAGGCAGCGGTTTTGCCAGTTTGAGCGTCAGTTCCTCCGGTTCAGTGACGGTGGCAGGAAAAACCTCGGATGGATCCTCCATCACGACATCGAGCTTCATCGGGCCCAATGGCGAAATCGCCATCCACTCCCCCTTGTATTCGAACCTCGGTTCCATCAGCGGCTTTTTAAGCCTTGTCGAAAGTACGCCCGGACTCATCACTGACAACTCAATCACCGGGTCATTAACCTGGCTGAAACCCACTACCACCTCTCGAACCTACAAAACAACCTTCGGCCCCATCAACCTCACCGCCGCCGGCAAATACCTCGCTCCATCAAAAACCCGATTCATTATCCTCGGTCTACCCGCCCCAGGTCCCGCCTCACTCGACTTCATCGAAGCGGGCACGAATCCCTCGCTATCCAATCCAGACCTGACGTTCACCTACAGCAGTGCGAACGTCGTCACCGTGCCCACCTTCGCCAGCGGCAACAACCCTGGCAAAACCACGCTCGCCATCAACAAGAGCACCGGAGCAGTCAGCGGTTCCATCACACTCGCCGACACCTTGCCGACACTGAGCCGAGTGGTCCCTTATCAAGGAATGATCGTGCGCTCCGCCAGCGGCAACGTGAAAGCCAAGGGCTATTTCTTGGTGCCGCAAAAGCCGCTCGCTGGAGAAACAATGCTCACTTCGCCCATTCTGAGCGGTGGGGTGAAGGTCACGCAGTAGTTGCGCTGCAAAAGCTCGGACGAGGTACGATCCGAAGCGCCGGAGCACCACTATGGCACCTTTTCAACGGTCACGGAAGCATTGAAGCCAAACGCGCTCCCGAGGTGCGGCTTGATCCAAAGTGCATCGCCGCTCAGTAAGGTGTCAACTGGCGCTTGCAAGGACAGGGCACCGAAGAAGCAGCCCTGCTTTGTTGAATACAAGGTGGCGAACATTGGTGCCTTCATCGCCTCACTCAGTGGCACACTCACGGTGAAGCTGGTGTTGTCCGCGAGCTTCATGGCACAGGTTACCGCACCGTTCGTCGCGATGCTCACCGTGCCGGAGCTGTCACCCGTCGGATGCAGTGAACTCAGGGTCAAGGCAGGCACGCGTACCTTATAGCTGGCTTTAGTCGCCACATGCGTTCTGCCATCGAAGTAGCTGCGATCACATTCGCCAGTCGCGATCAAGACCCTAACATCGCGTGTGACATCACTCACGCTGGCGCTGAGTTGATGCGTGCCGGTGGGATTGAGGTCAAGCGTGAGCGCGAGTTGCAAAGGTGCTTTGTTGTTGCGATTCACCGTGAGCAAGCACTCGCCGTTGTTCTTGAACTGGCCCACGAGCTGCAAGACATCGCCGTCGATCTTTAGCGTGCCCGTGAAGGCTCCGGTGCCTGTTGGCTTAAGGTTGAGGAAGCCGTTATTACTGATGCTAGGAGCCGGACCGGTTACGCTACGAATCAAACCATTGTAGTTGCCAACAATGGAAGCAAGGAATGGATTCGGCACGAACGCGGCGGTGATCGCGAGGCCTTCTGTCATGGTGAAGGAAAGCGTCGGCGAGGCGATGTCGCCGTCAGGTGTGATCCAGTGATCGAAAAGAAAACCAGCGACAGCATTGGGTTTCAGCGTGTAGGCGGAACCGACTTTCAGGGAGGTCAGAGCGGCTTTGGGCGTGATGGCGACGGTGCCGCTCTTGGCCGGCGAGATGGTCAAGGCGAGTTGTCGCAGCGCTGTGAAGATGAAACTGCGCGTGGCAAGCTGCGAGACGTTCCCGCGTGTGTCATAGCAGCGAGCAGTGACGGTGTTTACGCCAGCCTTGATACCTACAGGTGCTTCAAAGGTAGCGCTGAGTCCGTTGCTGGCAATGCTCGATGGCACGAGAAAGAATGGGCCGCCGTTCAAGGCGAGTTGCACGCCCGCGATGCCTTTATTGTCGGTCGCTTTGCCGATGATCGTGATGCCTTGCGCGATCACATTAGCCTTCGCGGCGGGCGCGGTAATGCTGATCGCGGGCAAGACGTTGTCGGCTTCGATGATGTGGGCTATCGTAGTGCTCGGCACTCCTAGCGTGGCATTGGTGGGCGTACTGAGTTTGATGGTGAAGGTTTCATTGGCCTCTTTCACGGTATCATTGGCGATGTTGATACCGATGGTTTTCGAAGCTTCACCGTCGGCAAAGTCGATGACTAGATTGGTGAGCGCATCGTAATCGGCTGGCACTTTTGCAGTGCCGCTCGCAGTGTTGAGCACGACGCTGGCAGCTCCAATGCTGAAACCGCTGCGAAGAATGGTCACATTCAGGGGGCCGCTCTCCTCGTTTATCCTGTAACTGCTTTCATCGAAAGAGAAAACGCTGTTGCCCATAGGTGTCACAGGGGTCGTCAGGCTGCTGCTGCTGTTCCCAGTGTTGATCTCGCCACCGCCGCTCACGCTCGCCGTTATGGTCACGCTTGCAGGTGCTGCGGCGTCCACGTTCACAGTCAGCGTCAGCGATGGATAGGTCGCATTCGCGGCAAGTGCGTCGCTGCGTGTCGCCGTCACGCGGCCACCTGCACCCTCGACGATGTTCCAACCACTGCCGGTCAATGAAGTGGCCGTGAGACCCTTCGGTAGCACATCCGTGACGGTGACGAGGCCACTGCTTGCAGCGTTGCCAGTGTTGGACACCGTGAGAGTAAAGGTCTTGCCGTTGTCTCCAGTATTGAAGGTGCCGTTGGCCACAGGATTGATGCGCAGGTCCGGGAGCGCGCTGACATCAAACGTCGCATCCACCAAAGCCGTCCACTCGCTGCCGCTGAGTGCGCGCACTTGCAGTCGGTGTGTGCCTGCGGTGCTGAGCAGCAGAGGTGTCGCGGTATTGGTGCGCGAGACTCCGAGGCTCATGCTGAAGCTGACGTCACCGCTGGTGCCGCTGGCTTGATGCACTTCTGCGGCGATGGTGTTGCTGCCATCGACGAGCAGGGATGGGTTGATGGTGAAGTCGAAGATCGCGCCCTCATCCGGTGTGGCACCACTTGCGAATTGGTCAAAAGCGGTGTCGCTGGAGATGTTGCCCGTTCGCACAGCTTCGACGCCGTTGATGTAGATGATAGCAGCATCGTCATACTTCAGACGAATCGAAGCACCGGTTAGTTGCTCGGCATTGCTGATGGTGAAGGTGCTGCGGAAATAGGTCGTAGCGTTCTTTTGGCCCGCCGTTTCGATGAACGGTGTCACCGTCGCTTCGTCACCATCGCCGTAGCCGAGTTCGCCGGGACCGCTGAGCCAGGATGAATCATCAAACGCCGCCGCACGCCAGGCTGTGCCTTGATTACTTCCATCGCCAAGGTATTTCCAAACTTGGTTCAAAGGCACGAGTGTCTCGGTGCTGCTGGCGCTGGAGTAGGTCCGTGCGCTGGGATTGAGCGCGCCGCCGATCTGTCGCGGATCAGCGCCATCGAGGGTGTAGTAAATCGTTCCGCCGTGACCGGTGATGATGATCTCGCTGCCCGTCGCGATCTTGCCGCCGAACTGGCTCAACTCAGGCGCGTCGAAGCTCGGATAAAGCCCATCAGCACGAAGCTGCTCCAGCACCCGACTACCGCGGACCGGCAGGTAATCGTTGATGATATAGTTGGTCGCATTCTTCCAATCAAGACGTGTGAGTGGTGCCTCATTCGCGGCTCGCTTGGAGTCTCCCCAGCGCGCGGACTCGGCGATGACGGGGGTGTCGAGTTCTGCGATGCGACGCTGCATGATAGCACTCACACTTGAGCCAACGAGAGCTCCGTTGTTGAACATGTGCTTCTGCACGCGGTCCGCCCAGTGCATCCGATACTCGGCATTCGGGCGCAAATTGTGATGAATCCACATCGGGTTGCTGTTGGCGAAGTTGCCTTCATTGCCGGTGCTGAAGGGGCCAGTGCGGTCTTCGTCCGGGTTAAAGAAGCTGTGCTCGAAGTCATGAGCAAAGAAGCGGAAGCCGCCGTGTGCCCCAGTGCGATCACGCGAGCAGAACCAGTTGTTCGCCGCGGACTCACCAAGGAAGGCCGAGGTGCAACCGTCGAGATTACCGGTCCAGAAAGTGAGCAGCATATAGTCGATCATGTTATCCACCTCGAGTAGGACGGGATCAGTGGTCGGAGTGATTCCATCCGCTGCCTTGCCCTGAATAGCGAAGTAGTTGGCATTGGTCGGAGTCGCCGCGTGAGCAAGCGTTTTGTCCCACAGGGTCCGCCAGGCGTCGAGATTGCCATCAGTAACACCTGTGATGTAGCCCTGATCTTGCTCGCATTTGACCACGTCATAGTCAGTCTTATTACCCCCGTTATAGGTGGCTGAAAAGCTGGCTTCCTTGCGTTCATCGAAGTCAAAGATTCCCCAATAAACGCCGTTGATGTAAACGTGGCAGTAGCGGTCACGTGAGCCTGGCTGCCCCATGGCGCGCTGTAGCTCACGCGTCGTCTCTTCGCGGATGAAGGTGTTGTTGCCATCACCACCGAAGGACCATGAATAGTTCTGTGCGGTGCGCAGGTCGATTTGGTCATAGCTGCTTGCTCCCTGGCTCCCGAAGAGCGGGTAACTCAGCTTTGGCTTGCCGTAATTGGAACGGAAGAAGAAGTGGAAGGAGTGCTTTGGGTTATCACCACTGCGGCTGAACCCGCCGCGCGTGCGAATGCCGCAATTGATTTGGAAACCTCCGTCCTTGGTCCCCTTATCGCCTATCAACTCCATTGAGCACGGCCGCTCCCAGTCGAATCCCCGACCATAGGGATTGCTATGGATGCCTATCGAAGGATCGAATAGGTTTCCCAAGTCTGCCACCAGTGAAATGGTTGGCAAGGCGGCTAGAGCTTCCTTCACTCTAGCCGCGCCGCCGATGGTGGAGTCCGTGCTATTAACGATGGCAGGGTCCATGCCGTAGTCGATGACTTGACCGTTGACCGTACCGACCTGCCAGCCTCTTCCAGGGGCTGCGCCAGTGGGCTGTTGACGGATGACGTCATCAAGGAAGAAGTAGCTCTGTGTGTCCACATTCGTGGGCTTCATCCCCGTCTTGAAAGCTGCGGCGCGCAGCACCGTGGTGCGGCGGATAGTGAGTGGACGCGCGTAAATGCTGCCGTGCGTGGCGGTCGGCGCAGAACCATCCGTCGTGTAGCGAATCTGAGCGCCGGGTGTCGTCGTTGTGATCGCTGTCGTGAATGGCGCGGTGAAGAAACCGCGATGCACACTGAAGGTGGTATCATCCACGACAGGCACCGTTTGTGAACGGCCATTGATCGTGCTAGGTGTGGCCGTCAAACCACCGTCGATGGGGCCAAACTTCACTGCCGTGCTGCTGCGCAAGATGCCAGTGGCAAAGAGTTCCGGCGACACGAGGAAGGCATTGTCCGAGACGACATCATTCATCGCCTGAATTGCCAGGACGTTGCTGCCGTTGACGAGACTCGACAAATATGGCGTCAAATCAATCGTCTCGGCGACGAGCGACTCCGAGATGTCACGCGCCGCAGTAGCCGTCGAGTTGAAGGCGAGCATTGTTGGCACATTGCGGCGCACAACCTCGACACCATTGAGCCACGCCACGAAGCCATCGTTGTATTTCATGTTCAAGGTGAGCGCGCTGAGCGTGTTCACATCGCTCGCCGTGAAGGGCATGCGCACGTAGCAGCTTGGATTGATGTTCTTCATCAAGCTCTGCACATTGGTCGCTACATCAGGCGAGACTGCCGAGGAGCCAATCGGGGTGGTTGATACAGTAAGCCCTCCAGGGCCGCCCACGAGTTTGAAGCTATCGTCCCAGACCATCGCCGTACCAGCGGCGGCATAAAGTTCGATTTCATCGCCCCCACCACCTTCCCACATCAGCACTTCTACCGTGTGCGTGCCAGCAGTGAGATTGATCGGCGCACTGAAATGATCTTCCGGGCCGTGGTTCGTGTCATCGATCATCACGGCGTTGCCATCAATCTTGATGCGTCCGCCATCGTCAGAGCTCAAACCAAAGACGTAACTGCCGGTTGTCGGGATCGTGACAAAGCCCGTGGCCACCAGGGCATAAGGTTCAGCCGTTCCGTTTGGCAGTGGCAAATTGCTCTCGTAGTGCCCATCGCTGCCGTCGCCCAGAAGATTGAGCTGCGCAACGATAGCGGTGGTTTCGCTGGCAATGTTGGCGTTCCCTTTGGGCAAGGCCATTAGGGCATCTGACGTCGCGATGCTGTTCACGCCGCCGAAAGATCCTGCCGCAGCGACCTGCCGCACGGTCATCCCCGGCACGGTGACTCCAAAGCCTATCCCAGTCTTGCCACTGCGCCACGATGAGTCGTTGTAGGTCCTCGCCGTCCAAGCGCTGCCCAGCGATTCATTGCGCGGAACATGGTAACGAACCGCCGCGCTTTTGGAGAGCAGCGGGGCACCGACGAAGTTCACACCATAGCTTTCATCATCAGCGAGCGCAGGGAAGGTGGGCGCGAACTCCTGCTCAATGGTGACACCATCAGCATGAACGAGCGCAAGGTATTCGCCGCCATTGCTCAATGAAAAGCTCGTGTGCAAAGGCGAGCCGGACACCGCCCGGTTCTTGCCGCTGGCCCAGACGATGAGGAACTGCTTCGCATCCAACGATGTCGCCGGGAAGCGCCATTTGTTGAGGTTCGAGGCACTGTCGGTGAGACACCAGTTGGTTAGGTCAACGGTCGTGGTGCCAGGATTGTAGAGTTCGATCCAGTCACTGTGCGCGCCGTCCTCGTCGATGATGGAACTCACGTTCTTCGCCATGAACTCGGAGATGACGATGGTCGGATGCGGTAGTTTGACATAACTCAACCGTGCCCCACCCGCGAGTGTGCCGCCGACGAAATAGCCGAAGGCTCCTCGGTTCGCACCCTTCTGCATGACGATGGCATTGAAGGCTGCTTTTGTTCCATCACTTTGGGTGAAAGTGCCGCTGACCTTGCCTGTCGCGGCGGTGAGGGTGACGCTGAAGCTCGCGTCTTTGCTGTCGAATTTGGCGACGGCATTCGCCTTGCTGATGTTCAATGGCTTGTTAATGCGCTCTATGAGTCCCCCATCGACGAACGACAGCGTCGCGTTTGGAGTCGGTGCCGTATCCAGATCGCGCAGCACGGAATCACCCGATGGCACCGCATACTTCGCGCCGACAAGCTGAGGCGACAAACCACCCGGCCATCCTTGCGGCAGGACCTTGCCCGTGATGAAAGGACGGAACCACCAGGAAGCTGTGCTGCTAAGATCGCTGTCCGCCTGCGCTTCATCCAATACCACAAGCGCGCCAAAGCAGCCACGGTTCGCATACAACGAGGCAAACAATGAACCAGTGCGTGCGGCGCTCATGGGCACAGAACAGGTCAGCGCCGTGCCATCCGCAAGCGAGCCGACCAGGGTCAGCCTGCCATCCTTCGTCACCGTGATGGTGCAGATGCCCTCGCCTTCAGGAGTGAACTCTGAATTCGTCCAACCATCAAAAAGCGCGCATGTGTATGTCGCAGCGACGGCGCTCGTCGCGGGTGTCTTGCCATCGAAGGCCGCGCGGTCAGCGTCGATGACGGACATCGCCTTGCTACCGGTCGCTGTTTGTTCATCGAGGGTGCCGGTGAGTTTATGCGTGCCGGTCGGACTAAGATCGACTTGGAACGTGAGGAGAAGCGCTGGTTTGTTCAAGCGAGCGAGCGGGATCACCGGAGTCACGCCTGCGCTGTCCAGCGAACCGGTGATCGGCAGCGTGAGCCCATCAATCTTGACACTACCAGTGAACGCGCTGTTGTTCGCGAGGCGGATTCTGAGGAAGCCGTTGGTCGCATGGTTCGGAGCGACTCCCGAACCTGCGCTGACAAGACCAGAGTAGTCTCCCGAAACCGTAGGAGGAAGCAACGCTAGCGCCGTTTGAAGAGCGCAGAAGCAGATAGTGAGAGTGCCGACAAACAGACGAAACATGCAGGGGAAAAAAACTTAAACGACGCGTGGTCGAATGCGAGGAAAAAACTTTCTAAGTCAAGTGCCAGAACTCACGGGCGTTCGCGCGATTTTCTTTTTCTCGTGACACTTTCGTCCCAAAACGATAGCCTCGGATCTTCATGTTTGCTTGCCTTCTCACACCCCTCTTTTGTCTTCTCGCCGTTGCGGTTCAGGCTCAATCCGTGCGGCTTAGCGAATTCATGGTAGAGAACGTTCAGTCGGTGCCGGACATCGTGGACTTTGAGGATTACCCAGATTGGAAAGTGCGTAAAAGCTGCCAACACAAATGAGGGCTTGTTAGACTGGCCATTTGTTTTGTTGGGTCGCGTTAAAATCTATTCTTTACCACGATGAAAACTTTTGAAATTACGCAAAGCCAGTGTGTTTGGCCACAGATGATTCGATTGGCGTTGGTCTGTGCAGCTTGGTAGGCGCTGACGCTGGGTGAGAGGCGGGGGGACGTGGTAACGGCCGCGTAAGGTCGATTCAATCTCCGCGCGTATGCCGCACGATTCTTGTTCCCATAAATTCCAATTGGTAAATTTAGGCTCGAGCTTGGATCAAGGGAGAAGGAAAAAATTCACAACGAATGATGTCCAACACAAGCATTCAATTTTGCCAGAAAAGGCCGATTTTAGGATTCATTAGCGAATATATAAGGCGCTAAAACGAATGTCTGCATTCCTTTTACCCATAAAGGTGACACGAATGCGAATTTGCTTGGGTAGAGGCATCGCTGCGTTGGACCATTCAATGAGGGTTTGAAAGCCACTTTGCTGAAGATCTGCACTGTAACCTTTGATTGGATGTTCCTGATCGTCCAGCAGTTCTATTTTTAGAATGGCTTCAGGACCGAGCCCTTCAGCGTTAACATAAAAATGAGAAATGTTTTCTACCGCGATCGCCGCGGTAACAAACTCACTGGTGACATCAGGCAACTGATAATCGCCGGGGCCTTTACCGCTGTCATCGACCCGAAGCATACCGAAACGATCTCGTTGCAAAGTAGCAATACCGATGCCGCCACGTTTGACTTCTGGCCCGCCAGTAGCTCGCGGGTCCCAAGATCCGTAATAGATAAACGTTTGTTCGTCTATGTTTTCAAAGCCTTGTCCCTGTAGAACGCCACCTTGATCCCAAGCTCCATCTTTGCCACATTGTAAAAAGGTCCATTCATTTTCGGGTTCGCGAAAATTTAGTCCGTCATTGCTTAACACAAAACCGAGATCGACTCGGACGTCTTTCCATTCGGAGGCACCATGCCAGCGCCCGTAAATGCCGAGCAGTAAGTTGTTACGATTCCAGACACTGATGCCCTCATGATTTTGTTCACCTTGACGACTTTTCCCAGCACCAAGATGGGAATACTGAAGGGAGCGAACAAACGCGATGCTACTCGTCGATGACCAGTTGATGAAGTCTCTGCTGCGATAAGTCCGCGCAACGCGTCCCTGACAATGATGCACACCAGGCAGGGCATTTTGACCAGTGATTAAATACTGCCCCTGCCACTGATAGAGACCACCGCAGGGCTCAAAGTGCACACCAGGAAGAAGCAGATCTTCTTTTTTCAATTCTCCCTTCACTGGCCTCACATCTTTCACGGGTTTCCAGGTCAATCCATCTGCACTGACAAAAGGAAGTAAGCTGCCCAGCCTACTGTTGTGACGAAAATAAACATGTGTCGTCATTTTGTAGCGACGTGACGGATTTGGATCAGCGTCATCTCGGATGACTTTCAGATTCACAAATCCCCAAGACTCACCCCCCATGTTCAAGAGATTGTTCTTTGTATTCCCTGCGAACTTCACCAGACCAAGATTGGGTTTCGTCCAAGTCACGCCATCCACACTTTCTGCATAAGCCGCGCGCCAGCGAGCTGAGGCCACCTTACTCTTCACCTGGTCATCAAAAGCCACATACCACAGGCGATACTTACCTGCTTCCTTGAGGATCGATCCATAAAACTGCACGCCATGCGCGTCGACCGATCCAGCGTCACCGCGCTGGACCACGGGATTGGCTGAGTGACGTTGAGGCTGGTACATTTCCAGCTTTAAATTCTGAGTGTGCGGGATGGTTACTTGATCAAAAGCAAATACGGTTATCCCAGTAGATTCTTCAAAATAGTCGGCTGCAACGAGCGAGCTAAATCTAACCAGAATTGCGAACAAAAGAAAACTCCATAAGTAACACAGACGATAAGTTCGGTTACTCATGGAGTTCATTGAGCCGGATTAACCGTCGATGGACCACCCTTCGCGGTATTGTTTGCCCATGAAGACGTTGGCTTCCGGTGTATCTGGGCTGGTGCCTGTTTTTGGATCGTATTGGATCTTTTTACCGACGCGATAAGCGACGAGTCCGAGGAGCATTTGCTCAATCATGTTGGAGCTGTAACCAAAGTCACAGGCGGTCTTTTTGCTCGGATCACGGCAGGCGTCGAACCACTGCTTCTGGAAGACACCTACTGGAGGCAACAATGTTTCAGCTGTGCGTGGCTTGTAGTAAGTCAGATCAGCTTCATCCCCAAAAGGAACAATCATGCGAGAATCAAAGTCTGCCACGAGGAAACCCTTGGTGCCTTTGAACATGACACCATGACCGATCTTAGTGAGATCGATGAAAGGTTTTGGCGAGCGCGGCATGGCACCGCCCTGAAACCAACTCACGGTAATCGGTCCACGCCAGTCATTGGCAGGATGCTCGAAGTGAGACTCACACTCGACAGGTGTGACGTCTGAATTCATGGCCTCTCCTTTAGCCTCAGCTGAAGTTGGCAATTCAGCATCGATCGCGTTCCAAAGCAGATCCATCGTATGGCTACCCATGTCACCGATCTGACCCGCGCCGAAATCCCAAAACATATTCCAAGACAAACAGTTGGCCCCAGCGGCACCTGAGAAATAAGCCGGATTGTAGGGGTGATAGGGCGAAGGGCCCAGCCACAGGTCGTAATTAAAGCCCTTGGGCGGCGTGCCTTCTTCAGGGAAATAACCAGGCTTTGGCAGCTTGCGATTGCCCCACGCGTAACTGGACTTCAGTTCACCGATAGCACCATCGCGCACGAGCTCGCGGACACGATTGAAATTCTGCTGAGCATGACGCTGCATACCGACCTGAGTGGCCAGCTTTCCTTTTTTACTTTCCCAAGTGGCCCGCACGGCACGAGCCTCATTGACGGTGATCGCCAGCGGTTTTTCACAATAAACATGCAGATCACGTTTCAATGCCCAATTGGCAATGAAAGCATGCGTATGGTCAGAGGTGCAGATCACGACTGCATCCAGGCCTTTATGATCCAAGCATTTGCGCCAATCAACATAGGTCGTGGCATTTGGGAAACGCTTGAGAGCATCCGGGAAACGGGCTTCGTTAATGTCGCATAGAGCAACGACATTTTCTTCTGAGATGGCTTCATAATGAGCCAGTCCACGTCCCCAAACACCAATGAGGGCGACGTTGAGTTTATGACTCGGCGCATCAGCACCAAAAAGCGGGCGTGTGATCATGCTGCCTGCGACGAGACCAGCAGCGCCGACAAAGCGACGACGTGAGAGAGGTTGTGAATTCATTGGATTAATAGATCGAACTGAAAGCATGAGTTCCTGCGCAAAAATGATCAATTCAAAAATTCGTGCGTGTCATTAAACAAACTTGGCCTCTCTGCCAAAAGTGACATACTCGGTCTCATGAATCTTCATTTGCAGGGGCAATCAGTCGCCGTCATCGGTGCAGGAAATGGCATCGGGCGGGCCATAGCGATAGGCTTTATCGCGGAGGGGTGCCAGGTGCTTGGCTTTGATCGCGATGTCAAAGCAGGCGCAGTCCCAGGCATGCAAGCTCTCGTCACAGGAGATGTGAGTCAGCTGGCTGAAGTGCAGTCATTTGCGGATCAAATGACAGAAGTCGATCATGTGATCTTTTGTGTCGGTATTGGCTCGGGAAAGTGTGGCTTTCCCTTCTGGAACTTGAATCCGACGGACTGGATGCGCGTTCTGGAAATAAACTTAGTAGGTGCGGTGAATGTTGCCCATGTGTTTGCTCCAAAACTGATCACGCGAAGCAAGGGCTCCATGCTTTTTCTCGTTTCGGTCGCTGGTCAAATCGGCTCACAAACTGACCCGCCCTACAGCGCCTCCAAAGCTGCACTGATCAACTTCACTCAATGCGCCGCCAAGGATCTAGCACCTTATGGTATCCGCGTGAATGCGCTCTCGCCAGGGATGGTGAAAACAGAGCTAAACCAGTCGATCTGGGCTGCCAGTCAAAAAATGCTTCCTGAAGAAAGACAAATCAGCTTCGACGAATGGGCCGCTGAGAAGATCAAAAAAGTCTCTCATCTCGGGCGCTGGCAAATGCCGGAAGAGTTTGCCGCCATGGCCACCTTCTTGGCCTCAGACCATGCCAAAAACATCACTGGTCAAACCCTCAACATTGACGGCGGACAGGTCATGCATTCCTAGACTACTCCATGCTCATAAAGCTGGAATAGGCCAGAATGATCAAGATCACCGCAACCTTTTTCATGAACGAAGGTTTCCCATTGAGCGAGCGAGTTTCTCAACGTGGGTGAATCAAGCCCGACGGAGTCAGCTAGCTCGGACATGAGGCGCACGTCTTTGAGTTGAAGCTCGGCGCGACCTCCAGGCGCAAAATCACGGCGCACCATTCGATCTCCATGCAGATCGAGGATGCGGCTTTCAGCAAAGCCTCCGAGCAAGGCTTTACGAACAAGCGCAGAGTCGACCCCAGAGAGTTCAGCAAGCCGCAGCGCCTGAGCGACGGCATCAATGGTCTGAGCAACGATGAGTTGATTGGCCAGCTTGGTGACTTGCCCGGCTCCGCTGGCACCTAAATGAGTGATGTTTTTCCCAAGCACCTGAAACAAGGGCAGGGCGCGCTGAAAGTCTGCATCACTACCGCCTGCCATAATCGTGAGGGTGGCAGCCTCCGCTCCGACCTGACCACCAGAAACGGGGGAATCCACCCAATTCACTCGCTTCGCAAAGGACTTGGTCTCTGGCACGCCAGTGGTGCCAAAGTCGATGATGAGCGCCTCTTTGTGCAGTCCCTCGATGAGGCCATCCGGGCCAAAGACGACATGTTCGACAACCTGAGTCGTCGTCAAATTGAGGCAAATGATGCCGTTGCCAATCTCGCTAGCTAAATCTGACAGCGATGCGGCACGCTTCATGCCCATGGCCATAGCAGCGGTAGCGGGGCCGTCGCTGCGATTCCAGACAACGACTTCCGCTCCGGCTTCATGCAAGTGGCGCGCGTTGGCGCGACCCATGTTACCGAGTCCGACAAATCCGATCTTGTATCCTGTGAGAGGCTTGTTCATGCTATTACACCACACAACAGGTGGCCTCTGCTGGCAATCAACATCCCTCTCTATTTCATGAAAATCATCATCACCGGTGGCGGCGGCTTCCTCGGTTCCCAACTCTGCCAGAAACTTTTAAAAAGCGGCACCTGGTCCGGCCGGCCAATCACCGAGATCGTTTTACTGGATGCCTTTTTTCGTGAAGCCCCCAGCGATCCAAGGATCAAGCAAGTGACCGGTGATATCGGCGACAGAGCGACTGTTTTTTCGGCAATAGGATCTACCTTAGACGTGGTCTTTCATCTAGCCTCCATGGTCAGCGGCGAGTGTGAGGAACGCTTCGATGATGCCATGCGAGTGAACTTGGATGGGGGCAGGAATGTCTTTGAAGCCGCCCGCGCAGCGACTGGCAGGCCAAGGGTGATCTTTGCTAGCAGTGTGGCCTGTTATGGAGGTCTGGAAATGTCCCAAATGATGTCGGATGGGACAAAACTACTGCCGCAAACCACCTACGGCATGACGAAGGCTGTTTGTGAAATGCTGGTGAATGACCACAGTCGCAAAGGTCACTTCGACGGACGTAGCGTGCGCCTGCCGACCGTAATCGTACGCCCTGGAAAGCCAAATGCAGCAGCCTCTAGCTGGGCCAGTGGCATGTTCCGTGAACCACTCCATGGAGAAACCTGCCTGTTACCGATCCGCCGAGATCAGCCACATCCGATGACGGGTTACCGCACGGTTATCGACTCTTTCATCGCTTTGAGTGAAGTTTCTGAAGATAAGCTCGGCAAAGATCGCGCCTATGTTTTACCTGCCCACCGGGTGACTCCCCAAATGGCAGAGCAGGTGATCCAAGAAATCGCTGCTGAGCATGGACTCCAACTTGGAGCGATTACAGATGCCTTTGATGCAAGAATCCAGGGCATCGTCGATAACTGGCCTCAGCAGGTAGACGGCGCGCGCGCACTGGAAATCGGTCTGCCAACGCCACCGCCGCTCAAGCAAATCGTCTCAGATTATTTAGCGGACTTTGGCCCACGCTGACCTTTTCCTGTATTTCCATACCGCCTAACCGTTGCGCATTCGCTTGGTAGCGTTTATCGCTCAACCTGCTTTTTAATCAATCCCCCTGACATGTCCGCCAAGCCCATCATCATCTATACGAAGACCGACGAAGCCCCAGCTCTCGCCACTTACTCACTTTTGCCGATCATTCAGGCTTTCACCAAACATAGCGGCATTTCAGTAGAGACGCGTGACATCTCGGTTGCAGCTCGCAGCTTAGCGGTCTTTTCAGACCTACTTCCAGAGTCACAGCGCGTGAATGATAACCTTGCTGAGCTTGGTGCATTGACACTCCTCCCGGAGGCAAATATCATCAAGCTGCCAAACGTCAGCGCCTCGATCCCCCAGCTCAAGGCTGCTATCGCCGAACTTCAGGCCAAAGGTTACGCACTGCCAGACTTCCCAGAAGCACCTGCCACAGATGTTGAAAAAGATGCCCGCGCGCGCTATTCTAAAGTCCTCGGTTCAGCCGTGAATCCAGTTCTGCGCGAGGGCAACTCCGACCGCCGCGCGCCCAAAGCCGTCAAAGATTATGCGAAAAAGCATCCACACGTGAATGCGAAATGGGCCTCTGACTCTAAGACGAATGTAGCATCTCTGAGCGCTGGCGATTTCTTCGGTAACGAAAAGTCTGTCACCTTGTCCGCGGCGACAAACGTGCGTATCGAGTTGGTTAAAGCTGACGGTTCGGTTCAAGTACTCAAGGACAAAACCCCCCTCAAAGCAGGTGAAATTCTTGATGCTACAGTGATGCGTCAAGCAGCTCTGATTTCCTTTTATGAAACCCAGATCGCACGTGCTAAAGCTGAAGGTGTGCTTCTTTCTCTGCATCTCAAAGCGACGATGATGAAAGTGTCTGATCCGATTCTCTTTGGCCACGCAGTAAAGGTTTTCTTCAAAGATCTCATTTCCAAACACGCTGCAGTGCTCCAACAACTTGGAGTCGATTTTAACAATGGCTTCGGCGATCTAGTAGCCAAAATTCAGACTCTGCCTGCAGATCAGAAAGCTGCCATCGAGGCGGACATTCAGGCCGCTTATGCCAATGGTCCGGGCCTTTCCTATGTCAATTCAGATAAGGGCATCACCAATCTGCATGTGCCGAGTGATGTGATCGTGGATGCGTCTGTGCCAGCCCTCATTCGCGCTGGAGGCAAGGTCTATGACACAGAAGGTAAGCTGGGAGATACGCTCGCGCTAATCCCTGACCGCAGCTACGCCTCAGTCTATCAGACCACTTTTGACTTCTGCCGCAAAAATGGCGCGCTGGATCCAAAGACCATCGGCAGTGTGCCAAACGTCGGACTCATGGCCCAGGCGGCAGAAGAGTACGGATCGCATAACAAGACCTTTGAAATCGCAGCTGCTGGCAGTGTCCGCATCGTCGATGACTCAGGTGCAACTCTACTTGAGCACAACGTTGAGGTTGGCGATATCTGGCGTGCCTGCCAGGTCAAAGACGCACCGATTCAGGATTGGGTGAAGCTTGCCGTCAAACGCGCACGCCTCAGCAACACACCCGCTGTTTTCTGGCTGGATGAAGCCCGCGCTCATGATGCACAGATCATCGCGAAGGTGAATACTTACCTCAAAGATCACGACTTGACCGGTCTAGACATTCGCATCATGCCACCCGCTGCTGCCACCCAGTTCACACTAGAGCGCCTAGTTGCAGGGCATGACACCATCTCCGTTACCGGCAACGTGCTGCGTGATTACCTCACGGATCTGTTCCCAATCCTGGAAGTGGGCACCAGCGCGAAGATGCTTTCCATCGTTCCACTCATGAATGGCGGCGGCCTCTTTGAAACAGGTGCAGGTGGCTCTGCTCCAAAACACGTCCAGCAGTTCACCGAAGAAAACTTCCTGCGCTGGGATAGCCTGGGCGAGTTCTTTGCACTTGCTGCTTCCTTTGAGCACCTGAGTGAAACGCTGCAAAACGCCAAGGCCAAAGTTCTGGCTGAAACCCTGGACGAAGCCAACGGCAAATTCCTGGAAAACGATAAATCACCCGCCCGCAAAGTCGGTGCCGGCATCGATAATCGTGGCAGTCACTTCTACTTGGCTCTTTATTGGGCGCAGGCATTGGCTGCACAAACCAGCGATGCGGAACTCAAAGCTCAGTTCACCCCGATTGCCGAAGAACTCACGGCCAACGAGCCTAAAATCGTTGCTGAACTTATCTCCGTGCAAGGAGCGCCCACCGACATCGGCGGATACTACCAGCCAGATGACGTTAAAGCCAGCGCCGCTCTCCGTCCAAGCGCTACATTCAACGCGATCTTAGCCAAGCTTTAAACCCACAGTCAGCCTTTAAAAAGAAAGCGCCTCGGACAAAAGCCGAGGCGCTTTGGGTACCCACCTGTGCCGTCCGATCTGAGGGCCTCGTATCCCAGGGAGACGAGGTGGGGGCTCATGAACAAGGGTGCTGTCTTCCAGTAAAGGCATGACAAGACATCCCAGGTCGCAAACCGCCGGTGTCATAAAAACGGGCCGGGCCACTAACAGCTCGATAACGAACACTGCAGGAAAGTAAGTGGCGGGAAAAGAGCTCTCCCGAACCACGAAAAGTTATCAAAGAACAGACCGCCAAACTGGGGCGAATCATTGTGCTTACAGCATAGGGACGACCAAGTCTTGGTTCAAGGTCGAAGATTTCAGCATCGGACAGAAGTAAAAAAAAGTGAGAAGTCTTTGATTATTAGCTTAAGTTTGATAATTTTTAGCAATTATTATAATTTGAAACCGCTGTCCCTCCATCTCCTGCGTTACTGTCAAACCGCCAAATCGGCGATTCTGACTCTTTGTGGACTAACCTGGATTGCTCAGCATCAAAGAGATCCTACGGGCGCAGTATTGACCTTTCATGGCCTGCGCGAGGACAATGCCCCCTGCGGCGCATTAAATGGTAGCCTTCATCAGCCCATCGGGACGTTTCGAAAAATCTGTGGGTTTTTGGCCAAAAAATACCAAGTGATGCCTCTTTCAGAAATGGTGAGGATCATTAAGCAGGGAGAAAAGCTGCCTGCAAGAGCCGTAGCGATCACCTTCGATGATGGCTATGCATCGAATTACGAATTGGGTTATCCTGTCCTGCGTGAGCTGGGATTACCCGCCACCATTTTTGTCTCCACGGGCTTTCTGGATGGCACACATGCCCTTTGGTTTCAGGAGGTGGATCTCGCTTATCAGGCCATGGGACGCAGTGAAGCTGAGTTGGCCCGAGCTTTGGCGGAGCTGAAAAAGCTACCCAACATAGAGATGCGAAAAGAGGTCAACCGCATAGTGTCCTCCAGTCAAACAAGCCGGAAGCTGCCTGCTGTTATGCGGCCAATGAGCTGGGATAATGCTAGAGCCCTCCAGCAAAGTGGACTGATCGAGCTAGGTGGACATACGCACACACATCCAATCTTGGCACGCTGCACGCTTGAAGAGCAGCATGCTGAGATTAAAACCTGCCACCATCGGATGACCACCGAACTTGGCCGAGCTCCAAAACTTTTCGCCTACACCAATGGTGGCCCGATAGACTTCACCGCAGACACTCAGAGCATCGTGGCCGAATACAAATTTGCGGCGTCTTTCACGATGGTCAGTGGCAGATACAGTCCTGCATCTGCCAGTCATGCCTTACCGCGTTATGGTTCGCCTGAAACAGTTTTAGAGGCTAATGCCATGGCCTCAGGTGCCTTTGAGTTACTCAAAAAATGGCGAGGAGGTGCCACATGAAAGTGGCCACTCCTACATGGGCTAGATTCAGTTCGGGCTACCTCGTCTTCGGCAATCAGTGCAGGAAACTCATGCCAAAGTTGAGCCTATTTTCCAAGCAGGAGACGGTTTCGACTCCTAAGATCAAAGATCAATCCAAGAAAGTAACGGGGGCTCTGTGCCAGGCACGGACGATCGTTCACTTTATCTCGAGTCCCGGCGGTGGCGGCGCTGAAGCGATGCTGCTGAATTTGGTTTCTGCCATGGATCAAAAAGCTTGGAAAACGGTGGTAATCGTGGTCGACGGCCGAGCATGGCCCGAGTCGATGACAAAACTACGGGAGACAGGTGCAGAATTACATGATCTAGAATGCAATGGATTCCTTCGCAAAAGGACGCTGGTCAAGCTCATGAAAGTGCTCCGTCAGATCCGCCCAGATGTGCTGCAATCATGGATGCACCACGCCGATTTCGTCGGTGGCTGGTGTGCCAGACTGGCAGGTGTGCGCCATGTGATTTGGGGTATTCATTGTCGGGAAATTCACCGTATCCCTAATGAGTCTGATTGGCGCGCAACTGTCTTTCGCAAGCTGATAGGAGTCTCATCCAATATCGTGCCTACGAGGATCATTTCATGCTCGGCTGCTGCCATAGATGATCATCTGCCGCTCGGCTATCCGCGCACAGCCATGGTCTGGGTGCCCAATGGTATCGACACAGAGCGCTTCTTGCCAAATAACCAGGCTCGTGAGTCGATCAGGAATGAACTCAGAATACCAGCTGAGGCTCCGCTCATTGGCTTCATCGGTCGTTTTCATGAAATGAAGGACCTGTCCACCTGGTTGTGTGCTGCCGCACTCCTACAATTCAAGAAGCCGGAAACACACTTTTGGTTGTGCGGCGGAGGTGAGCACGAACTTGGCGACTGTGCTCGCGCGGCACTTTCTGTCATGCCAATGCGGACGCAGATTCATTTCACCCCCTTCCGCCCAGACCCAGAGCGAGTCTATACGGCGTTAGACATTTTCTCTCTTTCCTCAAGGACAGAGGCCTGCCCGATGACCATTATGGAGGCACTCTCCTGTGGTGTTCCCTGCGTCACGACGGATGTCGGAGACTGCGCTTGGCTTTTAAAAGGCGTTGGACGGGTCGTTCCTGCTCGTGACCCAGAAGCTCTCGCTCGTGCTTGGGAAGAGACTCTTTTAGATAAGCCTTCGGCTAAAAAATTGCGTCACCACGCTCAAGAAAATTTTGATATTTCGGCCGCGGCTCGTGGCTATGAAAACGTCTACGAGGAGGTGCTCAAAGCATGAAATTTCTGCTGCTGTTTTTGCTGACCCTGTCTGGAGCACAGGCAGAGCTTCACCTAACTCAAGTGGATGCCATGACTCGTATCCTGCGCACTGAAGACGTCAAAGAAGCTGAAGTCCTTATGGAAGCGGCTCGCGGCGAATGGGAGTCTTTGCAAATCATTGTCACAGGTCCGTCAGAAGAAATTGAGGGAGTCACACTGGAAGCGACGGCTTTGATTGGGGAAGGATCCTCCAAAATTCCCGCACCTGTCATTTTACGTGAACATTACGTTCGAGTCGTCCAATCGACCCCGATGTCACCACTACCGCTAGGAGACTATCCTGACGCGCTGATTCCCCAAGATTTTCCCTGGCAAAAGCTCCCGGAGGGCAAGAGTGTCAATCAACCTTTTTGGGTAGACGTTTTCGTGCCTTACAATACGAAACCCGGCCTATTCAATGGTGAAGTTCTCTTGAAAGATGCCAGTGGCAGGGAAAGGCAGCGGACCAAGATCTCACTGTCTGTTTTGGCCTTTGATTTACCCGTTTTACCCAGGCTCAAATCCTCCATCATGACAGGCTGGCGCAGGATGGCTGAAGTGCATGGGTTCGACCGCGCAAAGGATCCACCCAAGCCCGAGGCAGTCGCCATCATAGAGCAATATTACGACATGATGGTTCAGCATCGTTTGGCTTACGATCAGAGTCGTGAAACATATCCCAATCCACACACAGGCAAGCTAGATGAAGAGAGTGTAGAGAAAGCCATGCGTAAGCATCTCCTGCATCGTCATGCGAGTATGATCTGCCTGCCCCTTTGGCCGACTTGGCCTTTTGCTGACCCACTGGACAAAGATCGCGAGGAGGCCATGAAATATGTAGCGGACTGGCTCAAAATTCTCAAAAAAGTGCACTGTGAATCCCGCGGCTATATGAACGATGGCGATCTCGATGAACCCAATAGCTCCGAGGCTTACGCCTATGTTCGTCGCTGGGGTGATTTTTACAATGAGATCGAAGCACGATACGGCGTGCGGATCCCACTTGTCGTGACAGAACAACCCACGCCAGACTCCATGTGGTGGGGGAATCTGGATAGCTTTGTCGATATCTGGGCACCGCATTTTGGAAGTGTCTGGCAGGATATGGAGTCCCCGAAAGGTAAGCGTGATATCGCCCGCCGCCTAAAGGCAGGAGATGAAGTCTGGTGCTACGCCGCACTCGTTCAAATGCCCAATGACTGGGAAGCTGCACATGGCAAGCCTGAGAAACTCACTGAGAGTAACCCGCCGGTCTGGTGCCTTGATTTCCCGCCGATGAATCACCGCATCCTCAGCTGGATCATTCCGCGTCATGGCATCACTGGCATCTGCTATTGGGACACCCTGTATGTCCATCCAGGAATCGATGTCTGGACTCAGGCAGACACCTTTCATACCACCACGGGACAAGAGGTCTTCAATGGTGACGGCAGCTTCGTTTATCCAGGCACCAAAAAGCGCCATGGAAGGGACACGCCTGTTGCCAGCATTCGATTAAAATGGCTGCGTGAAATGTCTGAGGATTACGATTACCTCATGCTCGCTAAAGATCTCGGATTAGAAAAGGAAGCTATGGAGGAAGCCGCAGCCTTCGCGCGCGGATTTGGTGATTGGAATAATGACATGTCAAAGCTCTATCAGGCCCGCCACGCAATCGCAGCGATGATTGTGAAAAATGGAGGTGGCCAATGAAACTGGAAATCATCCGTGATGAAGCTGGCTACTTTGCCTTGGAACCCGTTTGGGATAAACTATTGGCCAAATCATTCACGCATAGTCCATTCCAGGCTTGGGAATACGTGAACCTCTGGTGGCAGGAATGTCGGCATTCTTTCGAACTCTGCATCGGC
>Ga0164295_10000287_pt1 | contig 42927 bp, 44 predicted proteins | sample GEODES006metaG_FD_111798 | JGI IMG/M metagenome (GOLD analysis project Ga0164295, IMG submission 111798) | Oligotrophic lake water microbial communities from Sparkling Lake, Wisconsin, USA - GEODES006 metaG | ecosystem: Environmental > Aquatic > Freshwater > Lake | place: USA: Sparkling Lake...
GCGTTAGTCCCTTTGGTCCCCGGTGTAAAACCTGCTAAATCGATCTTTCAGATTCTTGGTCTTTCCATTCTTATCTCTCTTCTTGTTCCTGGTTGCTGTTAAACTATTCTATATAAATAGAAACATGAATTCAAATACACAAAATAAGTCAGATGGAATTATGGCAAAATATCTTGTAGAGAATGGATATGAAAGATACCTAACAACCCTATTTATGCAAATCCATTCAAATGGAGGAGATTCTGTGACTGCTGTAAAAAATTTGAAGGACTATATTCCTCAAAATGTATATGAATCATTAAAGGATATCGGTCAATTAAGACCGGATGCATTATCACATGAAGACTTTAGTATGGAGCTATTGAAGTTATATGATCGTGTAGGTGGAGATCGCAGTAATTTAGATACGAAGTTTGTTATGGCATTGCCAGTTGGAACTCGTAAGAGATTACGTAAACAACGTAAATCGAGAAAGAATCGTAAAAATACACGCAAGAATCGTAAGTATTAATTGTATATCTTACACTATGAAATAGTGTATAATATATTACAAATGACGAACTCGTGCTAGCTCTTCGTAGGGAGCGGGACGACTCAAAGATGTGAGATCATCATTGTAGCCAGGATCACGCACACCAGCAGGATGATCCAAGGAAGCCACTGGCATAACACAGACTTTATGAATGGCTTGCGAGGTACGCGTTGCAATATTATGGAGAGACGCTACCCACTTGTCTCGCTGCACCTTATCAACACTGGTCATACCTTTCAAGAGTTCCGCTCCTCGCAGTTCTAGTTTTTCTAATGTGAGAGTGATGTCGCGCTCCTTCAAAGACCGATTTAGGCAACGACCCACAAAGTTTGCCACGGGTTCCATATCATGAAAGGTATTGAATTGAAGACCGATGGTACTATAAACACCAGATCCGGAACCTGTAATATCTGCATCAATACAAAGAAGTTTTGTTAAGATAAGCCGGAATTCATCTACCCACTGAACTCCTTCGGAACTGCGTGGAACCGTATTAACAACCTCCGCTAACAATCGTTGTGCTTCCGCATCTCGTGCAAAGCATTTCGGGCTATAGACTGGATCCACTGCAATTGTAGAAAAGCCTTCTACTCCATTTAGAAATCCAGGATATAAATACATTAAGATTGTTACAAAAAATAAGAGAATAAATCCAGCTAGTAATATATTGGGAAGAGTGGCATAGCGTTTCATGGGGTCGGAGATGCTTGTTTTAAAAAACGATGTAATTCCTTTCGTAATTCCTTGTAATGTTCCAACCACCTCTTTCGAAGAGTCTTGAAACAAGTCGTCCATTCCTATTTAGCATCGGAGGTTTCTTTTGTACGTCTCACAGCTTTTTTAGCGGGAGCTACTGCAGGAGCTGGTGCAGGAGCTGCTTCCTTGGGAGCTTCTACTGCAACAGGAGCCTTCCCATCAGCGGAGCTGACAGAAAGGCTGCTACTGCCATCCCCCGCATTGGGGGGGGTGACTGCAGGAGCTGCTTCCTTGGGAGCGACTTCCTTGGGAGCGACTTCCTTGGGAGCTTCTGCTACAACAGGAGCCTTCCCGTCAGCGGAGCTGACGGGAAGGCTGCTACTGTCACCCCCCGCAATGCGGGGGGTGACTGCAGGAGCGACTTCCTTAGGAGCGACTTCCTTAGGAGCGACTTCCTTAGGAGCGACTTCCTTAGGAGCGACTTCCTTAGGAGCAGCTGCAGGTGTCACTGTAAGAGTAGGAGCAGTTTCCTTGAGAACAGCTGCAGATTCCTTAGGAACAGGAATAGGTTCACCAGTCGTACGATTCCAATCCTTTGCCATCTCTTCAAAATAGGTGACTAAGGAACGGCAGACTTGTGCAAGTGCATACCGGACGACTCCTATTTCTATCTCACTTGTGCGGGCTTCTCCTTCTGCAGGAGGAAGAGCGACAATGACCACTAATTCTGGTCGAAGAGGATGAGGAATCTTATATCCAGCATAAGTAATCTTGGGTTCTTTGGATCCTTCAATATGATTATACGTTAAATATGTTTGAAGTAAATTTCCAAGGGTATGCCCTTCATCTTGAAAGATACAATCAATCGCAGAATAGCGGGTATTACTTTTCTGAAAGGTTACACTGGATGGAATCATGGTATCAATATCTTTGTATTTATCAACTAATGCTTTGCATGTCATAATTCCATCCATAACAATATAAGGAATTGATAGAATTCCAATTGATTCTAGATAAAATGTGAAATCATTGGGTTCTCCAAGTTCATTTACTTTAAAACATCGTTTCACTTCCATGGTATCAAATTCTGCTCGAAGACGCTTTATGAGTCCAGGATCAGTACCTTCTTCCACTTTCTTATCTTTCATCCATTGTTCAAACATTTCTTTTTGTCTTGCTTCATTGGTATCCAGTGTATTTTCGTAGGAACACTGGCTAACAGGAGACCAACGAATATTTATGGATCCTGTTCCAATACTGGCAGTACCTGTGAGTTCTAGAGCTTCAATTTCACGTGTGGGATCCCATCGCGGACGAAGACGAACAATGAGACATGTTTGTCCTGAAATAGGATCGGGAGGAAAGAATTGTTCCGTTGGAAGTTTCACACCCTCCGTGGCATTGGGAGTATCCTTCTGCATCACAATAAAATCAGATGCAGTTACATTAATAACAGCATCCGTTTCATTCTTAACATTCATTTGAAATACATATAGGGAGGGATCAAAGGTTGCAGGATCGGCTGCTATGGGAATCATACCAATTCGGTGAGCAATCATTTCATTTGGAAGAGGAGTTGTATTTTTTGTAATCTTAATATCACTTTCTTGCGCAGGTTCTGTTTGAAATGCGATTGAAGATGTCTTTGTTAGAATTTGCCTTCGAAGGGTATTTGCAATTGTTGTATTACAAGGACTCATTCGAAATGTTGCTCGTAACTTGTGCTCTTTGGATGTAAGAAGTGGGATACAATCTTTTTCTTCTACATAGTTTTGAAATACAGTGCCTGATTTGCTGGCATTGCTAGAACTGCTAGAATTGCTAGAACTGCTAGAATTGCTAGCCGTCTGTTTCATGGTGGTTGAATTTGATGCCATCCTTCTAAGAAGGGACTAGACGCTCAATTTTTAGGACACCTCAAAGAGGTGTCCTAAAAATTTCTCCCAATTTTTAGGACACCTCAAAGAGATATCCTAAAAATTTCTCCCAATTTTTAGGACGGATCGATGCAACGCCCTTCGTAAAGATTTCTAACCAAAAGAGGTAAAATGACACTCCTATTTTAACCCTTTTGGTTAGAATGAGTACTCGTCGACATATATGCTATTTTAGCATGACTTGTCGCCATTGCCAGGCATTTCTAGGAGAATTAACGAAAACTCCTTATGCAAGAGAGTTTCAACTCATCTGTGTGGATCCAAGTGCTGCTCGTCCTCCTCTTCCTTCCTGGCTCCGGGTTGTACCCTCCTTACAAATTGTGGGAGAGTCGGACCCCCGTGCAGGTGCGAATGCTGTCAATAACTGGTTATTTGAACGTCGCCAGCGTGATACAGCAAGCACTGCTTCTGCTGGGATTCGTACGAGTGGAGGTGAAAAGACACTGGAAGAACGATCCGTTCCTCTAGTGATGCCAGTCTATTCTCCCGATGTTGCACGTGCAGAACCCTCTAGTCGTGCTACAACTGCCGCTCCGGCTGCTGCTAATGGGGGAGGAGGCGCTGAACCCAGTCCTTGGCATATGCAAGAAATGGGAGCTTCCAAAATGAGCGATAATTATTCCTTTTTAACAGATGCTTTCACGATTGAAAAAGGAGGAAGCATGAATCGTATTTTACGCAACTTTGAACAATTGGGAGGAACTGTGGCGGGGGGTGGTGGAGCTGCAGCTCCTGCCACTCCTCGTACCAAAAAGGAAGAAGCTTTAATGCATGATTTTGAAGCCTTTAGTCGCTCCCGTGATGCAGATATTCCAGGACCAACAAAACGCATTTAAACTTATCCTAATAATTTCTATTCAAAGACAAAATGGCATCGCCTCTTGCAGCATTTAATAACCAGCTCCTTTCCTTTTTGGAAGATCTTTCCGAAACGTACCATGAAGAGGCAGATCTGAAAAAGGCAGTGGAAGCCTTAAAAAGTCTCAAAAAGGTAAATCCAAAATTGATTCATTCCGGATTTATGGAGTATGTCTATCCTGATTTTAAGGAAGCTGTAAAAAATAATAATCCTGAAGAATTAATTACACGTGCCAAAGCTAAGTTGGAAGGAGAATTTGCAGATATATCGTACGCCTATTGGATTTTTGATAAACATTGGAAAACAATGGGAGAAACAAATCAAACTCATATTTGGGATTATTGCAAAGTATTGGTGGTATTAGCAGAACGTATTGCCTAAGTAGAATATGCGTTCCACTCGCCGTTCCAATCGTAGATCGACCCGCAGACGTTCTACCCGACGGCAGCGCGGAGGAGCAAATGCGAGTGCACCCAAGCCAACAAACCGATTTTTTAATGGATACGGTGTTCATCGTCATAATGTTAACATAAATATGGCATTTACAAAAGAACGTCAAGAACAAATACAAAAAGAATTAAATGCATTAAAAAAGAAACACTATGTATCTGAATCAGAATCAAATAATAAGTCTCATCCAGTTGCTTAATCTTCTAATGATTCCAACCAAGGAGCTTGTTCGGCTTCAGGAATGGAGAATTCAATAAATAAGGCACGTGCAGCAGTAACACGTTCTTCTTTCGGTCGTTTCATGAGTAATGCTATTTTCTCTTGAAAGACTTCTTTGGGAGGATCGACCTCTAAGGTATGATCAAATCCTTGCAGTACATTGACAAGCCGTGCCATTTTTCCATTGGTACATTGTCCAACTCCTTCGGCAATTTCTTGTGCTAATCGAACAAAGAGTTCAGCACGATCTTTATGACTTCGAATAAATGCCCATACACGATCCATAACATCTCCATAGGAAATGGAGAAGGCAATGCATTCAAAGTAATCATGGGTTATTTCTGTAATCATCTTTTCACGTGTATTAGATCCACTAATACGTATTTTTGTTGGATCTTTCAAATCAAGAATAATTTCAGGCAATGTTTCTTGCCCTGCTTCCAGACATCGCGTCATCAGTTTAACAACCGCTTTATGGGTTGCAGTTTGGACAGAGGAGCGATGAATGTTTTGTCCATCGGTGGCAAAGGCTGCCAAATCAATACTTCCTTCAGGATCTCGGCGGAAGACAACAGGACGTTCACGAAGATCTTCCTGTAATTGACGACGACGTTCCACATCGGCGGCAGCAGCAGCGGCTGCTGCCGCTGCTGCTGCTTCGCGACGACGTTGCTCTTCATCTCGTAATCGCATTCGAACTATTTTATAAAATATATCACGTTTTGGAATCATGGATAGAATGTTAATTTCTCCAAAGGGAATTAATGCAATGCGAATCACTTCTAATGCAGCTTCTTGCTGATCCAATGGAATTGCAGCATAGGTTTGATAATCTGGATGATTTCCATTGAAGAAGAGATAAAATTTTACAAGAGCATTTAGTAAGTTTGTTCGTTGTAGAATTCGTTCAGGTGTTTCACATATACTATATTTTAGAATCGCATAGGCATTGACGCATTCCATTCCTAAAATATTGTGTTTGTTACACATATTCATCATTCTTGTAGAATAACTTACAAGTTCTTCAGGTGTGGGATGCGCCAAGGAGTCTAATAGATGATTATTTTTTGCAATCTTTTGAGTACGAACTTTTGCAGCAGTCTCTGCTGCAGTTAGTTCGATAGGAGCAGGAGCACTATTTGTTAGAACAACCCGTAATGGTTCGGTTGCTGTTACAATACGAACTGGTGCAGGCTCTTCAATCCGTAAAATGGGGACTGCTGCCTGATGCGGTCGTGCATCATAACGAGCTTTATATTCTGGATCTTTTTTGTATTTTACATCATGATGAATTTTACAATGATTTTCAAAGAAATATCCATTGTTTGTACATTGAGTTCCTTTCTTTATAATGGCAATACATTGAGTCTCGACTGGCATTCTACATATAATAGTATGGATTCTATAAATCATTTATTAATCAATTTTTTTGCGTACAGACATGATTTGTGAAATGTATTCATGCACCAGATGGCAACCACTTTTGCAACAGCTCTAACTGCCTTTTGTGATGATTTAACCCCTACCTTTCCGGAACTTTCAAAGGAGATTGCAGCAGTCCAAGCCAGACCTGTTGCTGATGTAGAAAAAGAGTTTGTAGCGTTATGGAAAACAACTCCCGCAGCACTCACAACCCGAGATCCAACTCGTTTATTTACGCAAGAGTTTCTTCCTGGGATTCGTCTCACTGCTGCCTTATGGGGGGAGGTGAGTGAAATGACACACAAAGCTATTTGGAATCATTTACAAACACTAGCCTTATTGAGTGCAGCATCCTTTGATGTTGGAAGTTTGGATCTTAGCGGCATGATGCATCAGATGAAGGAGATGGCAGAGAGTCCGATGATGAAATCTATGATGGATAAACTGAAGGAAATGATGGGTAGCTTTGGAAAATCCGATGCAAGTGGTGCAGCTCCTGCCTTCAAGATTCCAGAACGTTTGTTCAAGGGACAGATTGCCAAAATGGCAGAAGAACTGGCACGAGAGTTTAAACCAGAAGATTTTGGATTGAGTCCCGAGGTCTTAGAATCATCAGATCCTACCAAAATTTTTGGATACTTGCAAGAGATTTTTACAAAGAAGCCTGAACTATTGATGGCAGGAGCGCAGCGTATTGCCAAAAAGATTCAAGCCAAGTTTGAACGAGGAGAACTGAAACGAGAGGATCTTATGCGGGAAGCGGAGGAAATGATGAAAGAGTTTAGTGATAATCCCATGTTTAGTGAATTGTTTGGAGGGTTGACGGAGATGCTGAATGGATCGGATCGTGAAACTGGCAATGATGGATCCGCTCGTCGACGTGAGGTACAGGAACGTCTTCGTAAGAAGATGGAGGCAAAGAAAGCTGCTGCTACTGCTGCTACTACTGCTACTGCTGCTACTACTGCTAGTGTTAGCAGTACACTCTCTGTAAGTGATGCAGAACTGGAAGCAATGTTTGCCATTCCTTCTAGTAAAAAGGGAGCTGCTGCTATGCCTCGAAAGAAATAAGTAAGTTATCTTCTTCCTAGTTAGAATGAGTTGCCCGAGCTTTTGGACAGAAGATCCCTCTATCTTGCTAAAAGATGTAAGAGATTTTTATCCATTTTCCGAAGCTGCGAAGAAGTGTTCTACAACTGCCTTAAACTCATTAACACGCTTTGGAGTCTATCTTGCTATTGTCCTTGCTGTTGTATGTAGGGAGGTAAAATATTTGGGAATCAGTCTTGCCTTTGCTGGAATTGCCATTGCTGCTTATTATGGAATGAAAGAACGAGGGGTGCTCCGTGAAGGATTTGGAGAACCAACGGATCAACTTCCCTTTAGCATGCCAGGAAGTCCTGCAGCACTGATTGCAGGTATTGCTGCTGCAGATCAACCGGTGCAAGATGTGATTGGAGATGACAACCGAACCTCTCCGACCGCTGCGAATCCCTTTATGAATGTGCTTCTGACAGAAATTGGGGATAATCCAGGACGAGGCGCTGCTTTGACTGACAAAGATCTCTCTCGCAAGTGGAGTGATTCCTTCCAGACGAAGATGTATGGAGATCCCACGGATGTCTTCCAACATAATCAAAGTCAACGAATTTGGACGCCTCAACCATCTACCACCATTCCCAATGATCAACACAGCTTTCAGAATTGGTTATACAGGATTCCAGGACAAACCTGCAAGGAAGGGAACAACAGAGCTTGCACTACCTCTGGCAGTGATGGTGCCACGGTTCCTTGGTTGAGTTCGCCGTATTAAACAGGAATGCGAAGCATTCCTGTTTATAGGCTCTAAATAGAATGGGATGCTTTGCATCCCATTCTATTTATTCGCCGTATTAAAGGAGGTGCATAGCACCTCCTTTATAGGCTTTATCCCTATATTGATGTTGCGGAACGCAACATCAATATAGGGATTTCGCCGTATTAAACAGGAATGCTTCGCATTCCTGTTTATAGGCTCTAAATAGAATGGGATGCTTTGCATCCCATTCTATTTATTCGCCGTATTGATCTAAAAAATCACCTCCACATGTGCAATAGCACACGAATGGTAATTTTATGATAATTTTATATGGAAAGAATCTACACTTGACATGCAATTTGCATAGTCCTCTTGGGACTGCATTAATGTTGCATAGAGCGTCTTTTGGGACTGCATCAATGTTGCATAAAACGAGTCTTGACACTGCACCGATGTTGCACCACGCAACATAGGCTCTGCCTCATGTAGCATCGTGCTTATGGCACATATTGCTGTATTACTCCTTTGCACGAAGATAAAACAACGCCCCTGGGATGCCTCAAACCCTTGTGGGTATACAGGGGCACAGACATCATAGGGTGATGCCAGCGGCGTGGGTGCCTGCAGGGGTGTAGACACCCCCGCATGGGACGGATCATTGTTTGCCGCAAAGGCGGACATAGCGAATAAGAAAGATAAGATAAAGCGTGGCATAGTTGAATGTTAGACGCGAAATCGAGAGGGTTATTTGTAAATTGTAAAAAAGTGAATTCAATTTTATACGATAGATCCCGCAGAGCGGAATCTATTGTATAAAAATTCAAACAGCCTAATACAATTTTTAAAATAAGAAACAGTAGAATGAACCGTCCAATCCCTTGGAACAGTGAAGCAGTCGCCATTTCCCCCTTTAAAACCTTACAACGAGCGAAAGATGCAGAAAAAGCATATAAGAACCATGAATCCATTGGATTTACAGCCACATCTTCCTTAAAATCGATGGGACGCATACCACGCGCATCAGGAGATTATATTGTGGGAGACAAATATAAAGCCATCCTGAAGAAAAAATAGTATTATAAAGAAGAATAGAATGAGTACATTATAGAATTGAAACTGCTTTGCAGTTTCAATTCTATAGCATCCTGATTCTATAGATGCGAACGAGAATAAATTCTCGTTCGCATCTATAGAATGAGTACAGCCTATACTTTGAATCGCTATGCGATTCAAAGTATAGGCGTCCTGATTCTAATTCTAAGAAACATATTTTGCTTTGCAAAATATGTTTCTTAGAATTAGAATGAGTGTATATGCATCCGTCCCCCAATCCGGTCCTTCTGGAAATCTGATCATTAACCAATTTACGCGTCTACGAGATGATACCTGCGATGTGGAACAGCGCATCAAGGATGCTTCCGGTCCTGGTGTGTATCAAGTGACCAACTTGGTTCCTTCCCAGCGAGCGGCAATGCGAGTCGAAATCCCGAATCCTACCATACTTGGTCGCGAAGGATTTGGCTACAATAACCGTGCCATTGACGATGATTCCCGTCTGCGCACGGATCAAACCCAGGAAGGGCGTTTTCGTGCGCCCCTGCATATGCAGGGACGTCCTTTTGCCACTGTTCCTTACATGGGACGTGGTCGTGGGCAACCCGATATTGAAAGTGGCTTGATTTATTCCGATTGGGCACGCATTGAACGACCTTGCGGAACTGTGACAGAAACATTCTTCTCCAATCAGTTTACCCCCCTTGTGCCGCACTTACAAGCACATATTCAATCAGAATCTAACCTCATTGAGGAAGTAGCTGCAAAAGGCTGGGTGAGGGGGGGTATTCCAGCTCGTTTGTTAACGAAAGATTTAAATTTGTAACCTATTATATATCATTAGAACGTTTAGACTGTTTTAAAAAAGGTATTCCTGCTTAAAAGCAATACCAGCTTATATACAACCAGTATTTTTATTTAAACAGTACTATAGTTATAATACTAATAAGATGAGCTCTACAGAAAACATCGCTCCCTGTATAGCAGATCACCCCAAACCTCCAAAAATATGTTATAATTTAGAACTACTAAATAAACATCTTACAGCGGATGAAGCAACTATCGATGGAATAATACCTGAAAAATTAGGACAAAATGCAATCATAAACTTTATTTGTAAATGCGGTGCAAAAGATACAAAAAAATTTGCTATGATAAATGTAACTGGTATAAAATGTAAAACCTGTAAATGGAAAATTGCAGTAGAACGTAGACATAAAAGTAATTTAGAAAAATATGGTGTTATTAGTGTAACACAAGTGAAAAGTATTCAAGACAAAGCAAAAAAAACAAATCTTGTAAAATATGGAGTTGAAAATCCATTTTTTTCAAAAGAAATACAAGCTAAAGCTTGTAAAACTCGTTTAGAAAAATATGGTGGAGAATATACGTTACAATCAAAAATATTATCTGAACAAATTGCAAAAACAAATTTAGACAAATATGGTGTAAAAAATATTGTAGAAGCATCTTTCTTTCGAGAAAAATCAAAAGCAACTTTAATTGCAAATTATGGAGTTAATCATCAAATGAAATCCGCTGTTGTAAAAGAAAAAGCCAAAGAAACGAATCTTATAAAATATGGAACAGAACACTGGTTTCAAGCTGAATCAATTAAAGATAAAATAAATGAAACATTTATTATAAAATATGGAGTATCAAATATAATGGCTTTACCAGAGATAAAAGATAAAATAAAAAAAACATGTCTTGCACGTTATGGAGTTGAAAACTCATTCCAATCAAAAGAAATTCGAGATAAGATTAAAGCTACATTACTTGCAAGATATGGAGTCGAGCACCCGTCTCAATCCCTAGAAATTCAAAGCAAATCTCAAAAATCAGGATACAAATACCGAGATTATACTACTCCATTAGGTATTATTCGCAAAGTACAAGGGTACGAACCTCTTGCACTTGATATACTGTTTAAAACAGAACATCAAGATGAATCAAATATTATAACAGATCGCATGGAAGTTCCACGTATTGCATATACAAAAGAAGATGAATCCGACCATTATTACTTTCCAGACATTTTTATAAAATCAGAAAAGAAACTTATAGAAGTTAAATCAACTTGGACTTATTCACTCCATTTAGAAACAAATCAACGCAAGTGGAAAGCCGCTCAATCCGCTGGTTACACGATGGAATTCTGGGTATTTAGCAGTAAAGGAGAACGAACCGTGATCACAGTTCCTTCCATGGTGAGTCCATTTCTCACAATTGAAGAACCCGAGAATGTTTAAGCTAAACTTTCAGCAACATATATATTGGTGCGTTTACGTTATATTTATAATAAAAAGATATAAATATAAATTATAAAAAGAAATGGAAACTTATAAAACTCATCCATATTATACACATCAACCATTTTTTATTGAAATAATAAAATTTACAAATGGTAATATTTTAGAATGTGGTTGTGGAGATGGAAGCACAATCATGATAAAAGAACAAATTAAACATACTAGTAGAAAATTAATATCTCTTGAATCTAATCTTGATTGGTTGAATAAATATAAACATTTGGCGAATCCATTTCATGAATTATATCATGTAGAGGCAGGTAGTGATGATACGTTAGAAAATGGCAATAAATGGGTAGACTTTATTAAGGATAATAAATTAAATGACTATGAAATTGTGTTTCTGGATTCATCCCCTTGGTTATCAAGAAAATGTTGTTTTGATTATTATTTAAATAAAGCTAAAATTATTATTATCCATGATTTTGATTATTTTCCAATTAATAATATAATTGGTACTGTAATTAATAAAGAAATAAAATATTATAATGGTAAATATCAACAAAAAACAAATTGTAATTTAGATGGTATTGTAAAAAATTACAAATTATTTTATCCTCCTGATGAATATTTTCCTGGTTCAACTGGACCGCCCACATTAGTCTGTAGTAATATAATGGATCCCCATGAGTTTCAAACACTTATTGATACAATCGAACGAAATATTAAGTCATACTATTAGTGTAAATTATTGTATAGAATGAATCGAGAGGATAGCCAATTAATATATTACATACGATCGGTATTTACAAATAGATAATCATTATGAGTTCCATCCCATCCAGGATTTGTTGTCTTATTATAATTTGAGAAATTGGAATGGAGTGTATATCGTTTCGATTCTAAAAATCTAACAATCTCATCATAATCCTTTGTATATATCTCAATCAGCATGTAAGAAGGGCGATATTTATCAAGATTGAGTCCTTTTAGAATAGGCAGTTCATATCCTTCTGTATCCAAGGATAAAAAATCAATCGTATTGGATCCTAGATGTGTATCTAAGATTGCTTCAAGAGTGATTGCAGGAACTTTACAGAGATTTGTACTATGAAGGCGCGCTCCTGCCACACTTGACATCAGATTCGTGGATGTAAAATCACCTTCCACAAAGGGAAGCGTGTATTCATTGCTAACACATGCATAGTGTAAACAGATTGATGATGGTCGATTCACTTTACATAATTCGTAGGCAGCATGGGATGGTTCAATTAAAATTCCTTTCCATCCTCGATATTTTTCAAAGAAGGCAGTATTACTTTGTGTAAGACCATTATTGGCACCTAATTCAATATAAAATCCATTTCGTTTTCGAAAGAGTTGATCTAATTTTTCTTCAAGATATACACCTTGATTATCCACATGAGAATAACGATGGATAGGAAATCGCGATTCACACACAAACCGTGTTCGATCCATCTGTGTCATAGAAGAGACTTGATTTGAAAAGATGTGATAATCTCTGTAATAGTCTGTCTTTAATCGGTGCACCAGTTCCCTACTTCCTACCACAATATCACATCGTTCCAAACGAGGATCCGTATTGTTATGATATTCAACCAATCCTGTGGATTGAAGTCGCTTTACCATGGTAGTTAAATCGATTTGATCTGTAAACCATCCTGCTCCTCCGTGCGCTCCTGAATAGGAAGAAGCAGATCGACTATACTCTTCATATCGAGCATGCAGATCTGCAAGCGTAGACATACCATTTAATTCCTTCCAAAGCTTCACTGTTCCAACATTGTAACACATGGGTAAATATCCGTAATTACGCAAGGTATCTTTGTAATCAATGGTATGAAATTTGCTACGATCGTAGGAGAGGAGTTCCTCTTTAAAAAAGCGGGCAGATAAGGGAACAATGTCAATGTCTGTAATTAAGACAGATTGATTGGGATCTGATGAGACCAAGGAAGGATAGTACAAGCGAAGACTTTGCGCAACAAAGGCAGTATGAAGTCCTGGTGGAGGAGTGAAACATACAATGGTATACAGTGTTTGTAATTCAATTAATTCTGTTGGAAGTGTGGATCCTACATAGATGAGATAAGGAGTGTATCCAAGGGCAGTCCATGATTTAAAAAAGAAGGGAACACATGCCAGATAGTGAATATGCTCATTCACAGTTGCAAGCACAATGGTCGACATTTTAATACTATATCTAAATAGATGTTTAAATATGGTATTAAATGAAATTATACACGTATACATTAAAATTAGAAGATATCATTTGTTCTGATAAATATTTACAGGCATTTCCAGATGTATATATAAAAACAGATCATTTTTATAATGGAACCGCACGTTCACAAGCTCATTTGATTGTGAGTGGGCACAGTGATTATAGCGTAACAACAGCGCTTTACGAACGTTATCGACCATATAGTTGGTGTTCCATTAATGCAGAATCACCCTATGTACATGGCTTACCCCTTGGAATCACGAATTATTATGCAGATCGACCTATTTTTTCAATTTATGGAAACAAAGAACAGATGGTGACTGTGAGTCAACGTGTCATAGATCGATCCAAGTTGTTATACATGAATTTTAATGTGCATACGTATCCAGTAGAACGAATACACGTACAAACTATGTTCCAAGATCGTGACTACGTTACCTACGAGACTCCTGAATCTACGTTAGAAGGGCGAGAACGGTATTTAATGAATTTACGATCTCATAAATTTACGTTATGTCCACGAGGAAATGGAATCGATACACACCGAATCTGGGAAGCCTTGTATATGGGATGCATTCCAATTGTAAAACGGAATATAGTTCATAAAGATTGGGAAGATCTTCCTATTTTATGGATTGATACGTGGGACTGTATTACAGAAGAGTTTTTAACTACATCCTATAGTTCTATGCTTCAAAAAGACTATGCATTTGAAAAACTAACCGCACAGTATTGGATCGATCGCATTCGTACATATAGTGAATAAAATTGATCAATATACTATGATTGGTTTCTACAAGAAACAAATCATAGCATGTCGCTTGAAATAGTTCAAGACAGTGGTTTACAGACGATTGATTTTCAACTGGGCGACCGTGTTGTTTACAATCCAAATACAGAGGATCTTCTTCCTGCGGAAGAGCGTCCACACGATCACGGAACTGTGATTGCGATTGATGAGCATTATATCACAGTAAAATTCGATCATCCTGAATATGTTGGTAAAATTCTACCATGGGGAGTCGTGAAGTTGTGCGTTGCAACAGGATAGTGACTGATTCTAAAAAATTATGCCTATTTCTTTGAAAAAAATTGAATTCATTTTTTCATAAATAAGAAGATTTCCTCTCTCTCTTACTTGTTAAAATGTCTCTTAAAGATTTAGGTAAAGGCCGTCTCGCTGCAGGCACTACAACTGGTCCTGAAAAATTCTTTCAAGGTCATAAGGAGTTCCTTGCGAAAGGAGCTGCTATATTCAGCCTCGAAAATGGAATCCTCACTTTCATAAAGAGTGTGTCTGTTGATGAATTTCGCGATCTGTTCCCAAAGATGGTGGAAAATGCTTATGCGTATGAAAACAACTTCAAGTCTGCCCGCTATGTACTTGATGCTGCCAAAGTTCGCGCTGATGCTGCTGAACAGGCAGCTCGTGATGCCAACAACAATGCAGGTATTCCTGCTGCTCGTGCGATATACAACGCCGCACTCGAGACATACAAACAGCAGGTCGCTGCATCCTATCGTCTCCCTGGGTTCCTTGCAACGCAAAAAGTGGTCATCCCCTTAGATGTCTACCACTTTAGCGATGAGGAAGCCATAAATTTTGTGGCAGATACCGCTCGCTATGTCAGGCATCTTGTAAATGCCGCGTCTTATGAGCCACTTGCTCCAAGACTGGCTCCACATGAGGTGCTCGATATGTACGTCAGCGCCCTTAGCGGCATGCTTTTGGATCTGCAAGAAACAGGTCTAACCAAGACCACTGCAGACGTGATCACGACATTCTATCGTGCGGTAAAGTCTCTCCTTACGGGATCTCACCCTGAGGCTGTGATCGCACAAAAGAATGCAGCGGCTCTCACAAAGATGCCAAGCACTTCCAATTCGCTGGAGAAGTTCCTCGTGTCGGATTCCATGGACCTTTCCACGCTCCTTCATATATTCGGAAAGGTCGTAGAGCGATCTTTGCGTTATGTAGATGCCACATTTGCGTATGGCAAGGGTGCAGATGCAATGTTCGCCAGTGTTGCTGCTCTGTCCAAGGGATCCACCTCTTCTGAGGCATTCTTGGCAGAATACATGCGCATTACAACTGCGCGCGATCTTGCACTTGGAGATCTTTCCAGTGGCACACCCAATCGTATGGCAAAGTCACTCGTCGCAGTCCTAACTGCGTCTGGACTTCCACAATTGGCGCCCCTCTCCCCTGAGACTCTTGAAGCTGCCATGACTCAACTTGTGGCTCATCTTGAGACTTCCCCCAAGGCTCGTATTCCATGGGCAATGTGGTTTGATACTCTACCAGGTCTTCGCGCATTCACCTACATTACAGGTCAGTTTGTTGTCGATACAAAATCTGGAATAAAGTCGAATGAAGCCCAGTCCATGGAGACAAGCTCAACCACTGTTACATTCACGCCTCCCCCTAGTGATGCGACTGGAAAGTATGTGGGTGTTCAAATTCCTACACGACCTTCCTCAGGTCAATCTCTGGTGCTCACTTGCACTGTCGAGTCTCTTGGTGGAAATGCCACGGAGGCAACTGGAGTGAAGGGTGCTGGGGGTACAAATCTCCGTCTTACAACAGGTAACGCCTGCATCGACTCAGAACGTCCTGGATTTGCATCCAGCGGTAAGATGTCTGGTAAGATGTCTGGTAAGGGCACTTTTGTCGATAGTCCCATGGGTCCCATGAATCTCAAGAAGCCAATCACCGCCTGTGTCTGCACAGGCAGTACTGGAACAATCGCCATCATTTCGAATGATGACAAGACCTACGGATCTCTGGTCGTGACTGCAGAATCTCCTCTCTTCCTTGCCTTCCAACAGGCAATTGTGACGATTACGGGGACTCACCAGGCAATTTCCACCCTTCCTGCGGATGTGCAATCCTACTTGCACACAGCCGCGTCTGCCGCTTCCAAAGCCGCATCCACTGCCGCTTCTGCCGCATCCACAGCCGCTTCTGCTGCATCCACAGCCGCTTCCAATTCCTCTTCTTCGAGCAATGCTTCTTGTAGCCCTCCCACACCATCTCCTTCGCCTCCTTCAACGGAACGGGAGATAGGTCGTCTTGAGGCAATGATTCAATTACTCAAGGTGAAAGTTGCGGACCTTACATCTCTTACACAAGACAGACCGCATGGTAGTGGACTCGATCGCGAACGGATCCTAACGGCAAAGAAAGCAAACCTCTCCTTGCTGGCGACTGCTCAATCTGAGTTGGTGACTGCCCAAAAGGCACTTGCAGCGCTCACTAGCGCTCCTGCCAAGCCGGCGTCTCCTTCGCTTGCTGAGCTTGAGATTGCGGCTTTAAAAGCCCAATTGGCACTGGCAGAAGCAAAAGCTGCAGCTGCAGTATCTGCTCCCTCAGCTGCAGCTACGGCTGCAACTACAGTATCTGCTCCCTCAGCAAAAGCTGTTACATGGGGGCAACAAATCCTGGAGCTTCTTCTCAAACCTGGATCCACTACTATGAAAGGTACCATCATCCTCCTCATAGAGGGTGGTGCAGATCTTACGCTCAGGTGTCCTGATGGTAGAACGGCACTTCATCTCGCCAGCTCAAAAGGGCATGAAGATGTCATTCGTGCTCTCCTTGATAAGGGTGCCGATCCCACGGCTGAAACCCTTGGCGGTAAAACCTGCCATGCTATTCTTACGGCATCTCAGAATCCAAGGCACAAAGCCCTTGCTGCTACGCTTGTCAAAGAGAAACTCATCTCTGCGTAAACATTTCGAGGCTCCGCCTCCCCCCTGTACAGATTTCTACATATTTGAGGGTTGAGCTTTGCTCCCCTCCTAGTTTCTTCTCTGCATGTTTTAAAATATGAAAGTCAGACATGATCTGATTTTTCAAATTTTTATATTGCATTATTAGAATCAGATGAGTTTAGCCGATCGTGCCTCTGCCTATGACAGCGCCTGGAACCGCATCAACTCGACCGAAGGTGCCTTAGTCCGCGATAATGCCTCCTTTGGAATGTTTAATTATACTCAGATTCCCGAGAAGTTCACGCATCCCAAACAAACACGCAATGCACTTGGACTTGTAGGAGGCAATGAAGTGAGCAATATTAGTGGATCCGCAGTGGATCTGGAAAGCGATCTGTTTGGTATTACCCGTAACTTGACCAAGTGCGCTCCACGGGAGTATGTTCCTGCTTGTCCGCTAGGAGGCAAGGACTGCCCTACCTATCCCAGTGATCGTACCTTTATTGATCGTGCCACCGGTGTGAAACATACCATCCGAACCGCTCCTCGTGATCTTCCTACCTCTCAATTCACCTCCTATCCTGGTGTTGGAAGCCCTATCTCCTTGAAACAGTCGATTGCCTATCCCCGATTATTCTAAATATTATAATTCTAACTATAGCATTTTATCGTTGCTATAGTTAGAATGGTGTTTGGAAAAGAGTTGCTATGCAACTCTTTTCCAAACTTAGATTCTAAAATTAGAAAAGATAATGTTCTCCTCTGGAGAACATTATCTTTTCTAATTTTAGAATGGCAGCATTTAAACATGCTATCTTTTTTGATAATGATCCTAAAAATATAAAACGTGTACGTGAATTATGCCCATCGATTACATGCGTATCTATTCCAGAAACAGCAGATATAAAAGAACGTTTCTGGAAGGATCCAATTATGGAAAGATATCTTGAGCAATTAGGTAAACCAAATATATATGTAAATGCTATACAGACTAAATTGGAAGGTGATACATATGATGAAAAATGTGGAATTCAACAAGTACATATTGATACACTAAATACTTGGATAACAAGACTTCCAAAAGGAGAATCTGCAGCGATTATATTTGATTGGGATCGAACCATTACTATGGTGGAAGGTATTGTTCGATTTAGTAGAATATCATCAGTTGAAGATGACTATTATAAAATGATGGAAATGACATCCGATAAAGATACATTTAGAACAAAGTTTCGTACACATATGTGTGCCTATATATTTGGAGGAATGGAACGATTCAAAATGCTTCGTCGTTTATTTAAAGATATTTATGATAAAGGATATGAAATATTTATACTTACAAATAATGGAGCATGTGGATCAGATGATTTGTATAGCTATATTAAATTATTATCGCCTTTATTACCAGATCATACATCTAAAATATTATCTAAAAATATGTTATGTTCAGGTGATACTACTAAGTATAAAGGCGATAAAGGTCTGTTATTAAAAGAGCATTCTCAATTTAAAGGTCTATGTCCTGATGCAGCTCCTCCATCTGAAACTATGGAAAATAATGCCCGATCCAGAAAACGCCGACGTCGGCGTCGTCGAACAACAAGGCGCCGATAAAAAGAAGAATACCTTTCTAGAAGGATGTACGCAAGTGTCAATGAACCAAGAGTCGATCGTTCCTTTAACCGACAACGATATGATACTATCCACACGATTGATGATATGAGGGTTACCACCGGTCCCGGTCGCTACTCCTTAGCGGATCCTGGATTAACCAATATGGCAGCGTGCTTGGCTCCCGAACCGACCATTCGTGCCCAAAAATGGGCAGCCACCCCCATTAACAACAGTTTTATCCGTACCGATGTGGAAAGCGATCTCTTTAACATTGATCGCCCTGGATCCCGTGTCATCGGTCATCAGTACAACCCGCATAAAAATAAGGTGAACGATGCAAAGACTACGGCTCCCAAGGAGTGCGATTTTCCTCAAACCTACAGTCGCTTGGTGGATCCTCCTTGCACCGGTCGCGGTGTGGGTTGGAATCGTTTTGAATATCTTTGCCAAAATCCCCAGGAACATGTGATGATGCCGTTTGATTGGTTAGTCATGGATCGCTTGCGTGCAAAGGATGCCACGCGATTGGGACGCTGTGCAGCTCCGATCAAACCTCCTGCTGGTCCTGGACATGCCATCACGATTGAATCGGTGGCACCACGAGATTTTGGAAATATCCAGGAAGCTACTGCGATGCAAGTAGATCCTTCTTTGTACTGGAATCCTGAATCCACCCACTTTGCACCAAGTGGTGAAAACCGTGTTGGAAAATGGTAATTCTTTGGTAAACGATCTCGTTTATAGAAGAATTTATTTATTTGAAATTAAATACTCCAAACATGTTGTTGGATTGTTTATATTTTTTATAATATATAAAATTGTCTTTTTTGGTAAAAATATCAATAACTCGATTGTTGGATATGCCTTTTTAAATTCAATCGGATACAGTAATCGAAATAGAAGAAAGGATAAATCATTGTTTTTCCACTGATCCTCACGACTAGTTCCTTTGGAAAGGTACCGTTGTATACTCTTTGTTTGGATAGCAGAAAGGGGTTTCTTTTTGATAGAATATATATCCATAAATGTGTTTGTCTTTGTATCATATAATAGTCTAAATAAGAGATATATATCACGAAAAGGAATTGCAGAATGTACAACACTTCCATAATCAATGGCTTGAACAAGATATCCATGGGTAGGAATCGTATGACCGTTTATTTCAATTGTTTTATTTGATGTACGTACAAGTCCAATATTTCCGATATGAAGATCACGATGGGTCCAACCTTCTTGTTGAAGAATGCATATAATCGAAAAGATTTGAATATATAAATCATATACAATTACTTGAGATGGATGAAAATGGTGCTCTTGAATATACTCTTTGAATGTTAGATCTATCTTTGAATAAACAAGCATGTCGTTTGCATGATCATATAATGTCATAAATTGATCTGGATATTTTGCAGCAACAGTCGTTGCAAACAATATCTCGTTTTTTCCAATGGATCCGGTTTTTATTGCATAATGTGTTCCATCTGTATTTACACTATTATATACAGTTCCATGCATTCCTTTTCCGATGATATTCTTTTTTATTAAACGATTTAAGAATCGTTTTTTCTTCCGTGTAGCCATCCCTATATATAATTTGTAAAAAGTTTCAAACCATAGAAGAGTATGAACGCATCCCTTCTTCTTGTTGGAGGTGTTGCATCAGCACTTCCTGCCCTTTTCGTAAAAGAATACCTCCATTCGAATCAATCGTATTGGGTCGGTCTTTCGTTTCTATCGTGTACAATTTTGATTTATGTCTATATTCTTCTATTAAAGAGTACTAGTGTATGCAGTACATATCCTCTTTTAAAAGTAGTCTCTATATTGTTTGTGATTGGAACGGGGATTTGTTTCTTTGGTGAACAACTCACACTCAGACTAGCAGCAGGAATCTTAATGGGAGTGGGGTCGATCTATCTCCTTTCAAATTCTACCCCACAGTAGAGTTTCTATGGAGGTTGCAACATTAGCTGGAATGTTAGGATTAGGATATATGTTTTCCTCCAAAAAGGAAGGCTTTAAGAGTGGGGAATCCACTGCTGCAAAGAAATATGAACGAACTCCTGCCAATCGTCCAACCATTCCCGGGTCTCCACGACAACCCAATACCCGTACCATTGGCGGCTATGATCGTCAATTTCGCGTTCCTACCGGTGGATCCCTTCCTAGCGAACCTTTTCCAAAAGGCTTGATTAATACGATGCCAGATCATTTTCCCATTTCACCTCCTACCTTACCAGTTCCCACTGGATTAGCGGCTGATTTTCCCGTGTTGCAGATGCGTCCCGATTCCATCGAATACAGTCCTGCTGCTTCATTAAATAAGGCGCGAGAGGGAGATACAGTGAAAAGTTCGTTAGCAGGAATTAACATTGCATCGTCTGATTTTACCCACAATAATATGGTTCCTTTTTTTCGAGGATCAGTCAAACAAAATATGCATGATCGAGCGAATGGAACTACGTTGGATGAGTTTACAGGAGCTGGATCCTTACAATTCAATAAACGAGAACAATCCCCCATGTTTGAACCTGCGAAGGAACCCATGGGAAATCCCTTTGGATTAGAGTCCAGTACGGATTTCATGCAAGGACGTATAGTGGAATCGCGCAATCGCGCGAATGAAAAACCGTTTGAAAGTATTCGTGTGGGACCAGGGTTGAACCAAGGATATACACAGATTCCAAGTGGCGGCTTTCAGCAAGAAGCAGGAACGGATTTTATTCAATCACGCATGCCGCGAACGGATGATCTTCGCCCTGCTGATAAACCAAAATTATCATACTCTCAACCAGTTGTTCCAGGCGCTCATTTTATTACTACGAGTCTGGATCCTGCTACCTATGGCGATGTGAATAAGAATCGTCCTGATACCTTTTACATTAATGAGAAGGGGGAACGCAACTTTGGTGGAAAGTCTGATACAACAAAACCGATGATGGAAAGTATTCAGATTTTGAAGGATACCACGCGTCTTACAACCACGACGGATTATGCAGGTGTTGCTGCGCAAGTGGAAGGAAAAGCCACGTATACGGTGGGAGCCACTCGTACCCCATTGGTGAAACAAATGGGATCGTATGGAATTCGTAATGCAGATCTCAGTCAGTATACCAATCCAAATATGGATGCGGATGAGAATGATTATGGTAAATCCTCGATTGATATTCGCCCCAATGAACGCTTTTATACAGGAGGACGTGTGCATGCTACCAACTTGAAACCGGCTCAAGCAGGGGATGTCAGTCTTCCACTGCAAGATATTGCAAAGGGAAGTCGAAAAGAGTTGATGACAAATTGGGACTTTTTAGGTATTGCCTCTCCTACGAGTGAACAGCCGAAACTGACCATATACGATCCTGATGATGTGGCACGAACAACTGTCCGTGAAACAACCTTTGTGGAAAATTATGTGGGTACAAGTGCTCCTGCAAGTGCTCCCGAACGTCTTACGGTGTATGATCCTGATGATGTAGCACGCCCTACAGTTCGTCAGACAACCTTTGTGGAAGATTATATTGGTATTAAGGGAATGGCAGGAACTCCTGCACGAGACAAACATCGTTGGGCAGCCAAGAATATGCGCCAGTATCCCCAGAAGGAGCGCATTGCGGAGGGACGGGCTCCTCATGGTGTGATCAATGGTGGTTTGTTCAACGGGGAGGATAATATGAATGTACAGTATCGTAAGATTGTCGCTGATTCTGTGAATGATCGTGAACCGGCTCTAGATCGTGTCCAAGGGGAGGCAGCCTCCAAGTCCGCCGTAGGAATCCAACGCCCACGAGCCATTCTCAAGCTGAATGTAGCAACGGAGCGCAATGATCCTGTCTTTGTACAAGCTGTTGAACAGAATCCGTATAATATTGCACTTTACAAAGGAGGAGTTCCTGCAAAAATGGGAGAAGCTTTAGTGAATACAATTCCATATGGCAGCGGAGCCCAGATTCCACTCCAAACACCTTTTCCTAACTAAGAATAGGGATGGAACAAATACCTATTTATTGTATTAGTTTGGATCGACGGAAAGATCGATGGGATATTGTAAGGAATCAACCCGGTTTTAAAGAGTTTTCTCAGATTGAACGATTTAGTGCTGTAGAAGGGAAAGATATAGATGTTATAAAGGATGATCGAATTAGCTTAGTTGCAAAACGAAATATTCTATTACAAACACGTCGCGCCCATGAAGAAATTTCAACAAAAGGAGCCATTGGTTGTTATTTATCTCATGTAGGAGTGTGGGAACGGTTTATGAAACATTCTTCTGCTCCTTATATGCTTGTCATGGAGGATGATGTAGAACTTCCAGCGGGATCCCGGAAAAAACTAGAAGACTTTTTGGCATCCTCCACAATGATGCAGGATCCTAGTTCGTGGGATCTTTGCATTTTGGCACCAAGTCGCGGATTAACAGAACGAGGAGAGGTGATGCCAGATTCTACCTTGGTGCGATTAGATAAATTTTGTTCGACTGTATTTTACATAATTACTCGTCGTGGAATTGAACGAATGATGCCGCATATCTTTCCACTTGAAGTGCAAATCGATGGATATATGTCAGTATGTTCAACACTTCGTATTATTGATGTAATTGCACCCAATGTTGCACCCAATAATCGATTATTTAATTATCTTACTTCTAAAAGTGATATCTTTGATCAAACTGGGTGTGCTATTTGCGATGTAAAGACTAAATTTGAAAAGGAGAGTGTGATCATACCGAAAACAACGTATTGGCGGTATCAAGCAGAAGAAGCACTTCTCTTAGGTGTGTTAGCGTATGGAATGTATCTGACATGGTCGAAACATAAATAGACGCCCTAAATATAAATGAGCACCCGCAAAGCCGATCGTAAAAACAGAAATGTAACGCGCAAGCAATGTGGTGGAAAGCGCGCTCCTACAGAATGGACGAAACTTGTAACTGCTGTGTACAAGGAATTAAAGGCAAAAAATCCCAATGCAAAACTGGGAGATGCTATGAAGGAAGCCGCAAAACGTAGGAAGGCAAAGGCAAAAAAGGACTAAATAAGAAATAATATAATTTTAGGTCTTAAAGTGTTGATTCTACAACTCTTTAAGAATGTTAGATACTCCCGAATATGATCCTGCTTCTCCTAAAAACATTTCAGAACTGGTTGGAAATACAACAGTATGGACAAATTTAGCAGATCAGATTCGAACAAATACAGCTCCTCATCTGTTATTATGTGGACCAGCAGGATGTGGAAAATCAATCTTTCTACGATTAGTGTTGGAAGGACGACAGGTGTTACGAATTGATTGTACGGCAAATGCTGGATTGCGAGATTCAAGGGATTCCATTCGTGCCTTTGCCAAAGGAGGACGAACTGCAACCGGTCATTTTCGATGGATTGTGTTTGAACACGCGGATTCATTGCATGCGGATACACAGGCATTTTTACGTCGTATGCTTGAAACAACGGCAGCTCATACAAGAGTTGTGTTAGAGGTGCGAGATATAGGAACCATTACAGAACCATTGGTAAGTCGTGCCACATTGGTACATGTCCGAGCTCCTGAGGAAACAGAAGTTATTTACGAATTGTTGCGGCGTACCAAGTTTGAAGTCCCCAAAGAACAAATTAAAGAAATAGCGATAAAATCAAAACAGAATATACGATCTGCTGTGTTAGAAGCATTAGCAGTTTGGAAATGTTCTTACAAGGATTCACAGAAGGAACTTATTAAATCTTGTTTGGATGTACGACCAAAGAAAGAAGAAGAATGGGTTTCATGGGCAATTCAAACAGAACAAACAATGCGCATGAATGGAATTGATTTACGAGAGATTTTGGTGGCGGGATGGACTCATCATCCGATCCTTTCGGATACCTTAGCACAATGGTCACGCTTAGGAGGAGGATCCTGTCGTGCCATGTTTTTTAGTGCACTTTATCAGATTTTACGCGCGGAAGGGATTGTAAAATGATTTCATGAAGAAAAGTAATATGGAGTCAGTAAGTTTGTACAGTGAGGCGCGAAATGAATATTTGAAGCAGATGGCATCCTGGCTATCCTCCCCGATTGTAGAGTTCTTTCGTGCCGAATATCAAAAAATATCCACACGTGATCCAGCCAAAGCCATGAGTAGTTTTCAAATATGGTGTGCGGATGTCCCAAAATGGAATCAAGATGTGATTGATACAAATGTATCGATTGTATTGGATAGTTGTCGATGTGATTATGTGGAAGAGCTAATGACGGCGGTCTTTATTGCACATACAAAGATGTTAACGGCAATTCGTGTCTCAAGTAAGCAGAAGAAGATGAAGATTACACTTCCCAAACTTGATCACTTCTTACATCGAGTGTTTATTGAGTGTGCACGAGGATTTTGGAAAGCTCCCTTTCTCTTTTTAGAGTCTGTTCCCATGATTGAAAAACAGAAAAATGTATTACAAATGGAATCTATGTGTATTGATGCATTAAGCGGAGCAGTACGATCTCTTCTTCCTGTAAAATCTATCTTGAATGAATATTTGGCAGAGGATGAAGAGGAGACAGAGGGAGAGGTAGAAGAGGAATCAGAAGAAGTGAAAGAAGAAGTAAAAGAAGAAGTAAAACCTAAAAAGAAAAAGGCATCCTTACCCATTCTATCTACAATTTCATCCTATACAGCACTGGAACCCTCTACAATTACAACAGTGGTGGAACCCTCTACAATTACAACAGTGGTAGAACCCTCTACAATTACAACCGTCATGCCGTCAACAATTACAGAAACAATTGCAATTCCTCCTTCCTTAGTGATCAAAGAAGATCATTCTGCAGTTCTTCCACCAGAACGAGATGGAATCACTGCTATGAAGATTGATACAGAACCCAGTGTTCATTTTACACCCTATGATACAGTATATGACGAGACAAAGGAGTCCATTAGTGAAATACGATATAGCCCTAAGATTAGTGTAGAAGATAAACCAGAAAGTCATTGGGGAGAGGATGAACCTTTGCAACGAATTCAAATTTCAGATACAGGATCTAGTTTATCGATGGAGGATATGGTAGATTTAGATGCTCCTCCTGCAGCATCTCCTGCAGCACCTTCTGCAGATGTAGTGGAAGAGGATATTCCGCTCACAGCCTCAGGTGAGTTTGAAGAACTGAGTTAAAATCATATTCCCTACAAATGCAAACACCCGCATTCATAGGATCTGCCATTGGAGGAGGATTGTTATCTACCTTTGCTGCCGCAGGGTGGGGATCGTATAAACATTCGAAACTCCCCGATCCAGCCTCTCTCTTTCGTTGGTTTTTAGTAGGATTAGTTACAATTGGATGTGCTGCCTATGCATGGTTGTTTGGAGCAGGAGGCGATCCATCTACACTTATTACATCCGTTGGTGAGGCATTGGAAGTGAAAGAAGTGATTCAATCTATCTCATCAAGTACATCTGTAACTCCCACCTTGCAGGTAGAAGAACTCACTGTAGGGATGCCTAAGTTTTAATTAATATTTTTCTATTTGAATCGATTATTAAATAATAAATTCAAATATATATTTATATTATTACATATACATCATTGCATGTGATACATTTGCCTCCTTTCGTTTCAAAAACTTTTCCAAATGCGATTTTTGAAGAGTAAACGGAAGGGCAAAGCCTTCAATCGCAAATGGAATCTGTTTGGGATGATTGTAAAAGCGCAATAGATTAATCTTGTTTACTACCGTTTGAATGCATCGTTTCAATTCACGAACCCCTGGTTCTCCATTTGTAAATGTTTCAATAATAAATTCAATCATGTCTCGACTAAACATTACCTTTTCAAACAATCCTACTTCTCGTAATGCCTGTCCCACCAAATAATCTTCTGCAATCTTAATCTTCTGTTTCACATTGAATCCTTCTACAGCAATATTATACATACGATCTTTCAAAATGGGATTTACCTTTTCATGATTGTTGTGAGAGAAGATAAACAAGCAACGAGACAGATCTAGGTTAATTCCTGTAAAATACTTGTCTTGGAAGCGATCATTCTGGGATCCATCCGTCAAATGAATCAACATGTTCATAATCTCCTCTCCCTTGGGTGTCTCAGAGACCTTATCCAGTTCATCAAAGTAAAAAATAGGGTTCATACATTTGGATTGAATTAATACATCGACAATCTTGCCCCAGGTAGATCCTTCATAGGTGTAAGAGTGACCATCCAAAAAACTAGCATCCGTAGCTCCTCCTAGCGTAATAAAGTGAAAGGGACGACCGAGTGCCTTTGCTACCCCATCCTTGATTAAGGAGGTTTTTCCAATTCCTGGCGGTCCATGAATGGATAAGACATTGCCGTGAGATTTGGGATTCGCAATCCATGAACTCACAAATTGCATAATCTGCAACTTGGCATCATCGTGTCCATAAATGGCACTATCCATGCAAGAGCGAACTGTATCCATGAAGGCACCACACTTTTCAGGACCATCTTCCATCTTGACTGGTAAATCCTTGTATACTCCCATGGGAAGACCGGTAAATCCGTCAATCCAATGAGAACATTTGTAATATTCTGTAGAGGAAGGATCAATATTGCATAATGCATTGTACTTTGCCATAGCAATACGTTGTAATCCTGGATTCACCGCCACCTTCTCTAAAATCTTAAACTTAATAGGAACTGTTACTTCTGCAGGACTTGCCTTATACTCAAGTACCTTTAATAACAAATTCTGCTTTTCTGGGATTAAGGATTTAAAATAAGTAATATCGGTATCGATGTTATCATCATCTTCTTCTTCCTTTTGTACAAGTTCTACAAAGCGTTTCACGAGTGCCGGCTCTTTTTTGAGATTGTATTTAAGTGGTTTATTGGGATCTCGTCCTTCTCCAAACATATCACTAATCACAATATCAATCGAGGCTTCCTTTCGTTTGCGGGGGCGTTCCATTTCTTCACTGTCCTCATCACTTTCATCCTCCGTCTCTTCCTCTTCACTCTCCTCTTCTTCAGTCTCCTCTGTTTCCTCACTTTCTTCATAACTCTCTTCCGTTTCTTCTTCAGATTCTACAATCATTTCTTTGTGTTTCTTAACAACTAATTGAGGAGAAATATGTTTTTTCTTAAGAGGTTCAATAATACTAAGTGTAGGAGACACTGTTTTCTTAGGAAGTTCAATATCCTTCGGTCCGCCATGTTTAATAATCTTTTTGATGATTTTTCGAGCTTTCTTTGCAGCACTACGAACGGGTCGTTCTGATTCACTTTCTTCATAATCATAGTCAATCAGATCACGAAGATTTCCTTTGCTATCAACACTACTATCATCGTCACTGGAAGGAGGAGGAACCTTCTTCTTCTTTCCAGGAATGGGTATCGGGGTGGATCCTTTTGGCATGGCTTACTTTCTTACCGGTTGGAATCCTTAGATTGTTTTTTAACGGCGATTGTTCTTGCGAGAGTTCTTGCGATTCTTGCGAGTTACCACACGACGAATGGCACTGTTAGCACCATTGGTGACATTGTGAAGAACACGGTTTGTTCCATTCGTAAAACTCTTTAAGGAGTTTCGAACAACATTTTTGGAACGGGAGATTGCACGGGTCGGGACATTTACAATAAGATTGAGCGTATTTTGAGCCACCTTGCTCACTGTATCAATTACATCTGTCGTAAGATCACCAAGGGTGGAAAAAACACCTCGACTTTTACGCGTACGATTGACCATTCTATTCTAGAACTCTAAAATTTATACAAGCTTTAATGCTTCTACAATATCAAGCAATGCAAATTTTGCTTGGGATGAGAGACCGGGAGGTAATTCTGAAATAGGTGTCTTTGCAAAGGTAACCAAGCGAGCCAACCATTCACCGGAAGGACGAATCTTTGTTTCAAATAATAATTTTAAACAATCGGCATATTCAGTACATTCATTTCGATTCGTTTCCAAACTAGAGGCTTTCTCTAAGGAACGTGTTAATCCTTTTAATAATTCAATATAGGATTCAACTGGAAGTTCTTTTAATATAACAAGTTCTGCAATAAATCGACTGTATCCTCTTCGCATTCGTTTGCGCTTTTGCGCTTCTAGAAATTCATCATAATTTGCAGCACTCACATCGGGAGTTCCAATTGTATCATCAAAGATCAACATAAAGTTTTGAAAGAGTCGAAGCATTTCCACACGAACATGGGGATATTCACCCCCTAATTCATGGAGAAGACGTGTACATATTTTACATAAAATAGGACTCATTGCAGCTGTATCAAAGACCGCATTTACAAAATCAGTAAGAACAGAGGTATCCCGCGGATCCAGAAATTGTGTTAGAAATTCTTTGGTGCGATCATAATTTGAATCAGTCATTTTGTTTAATCGTGCTTGAATCTTACTACGTTCTGATTCTTCAAAACTCTTTCCTTTTCGTCCAGGACGCCATCCTACCACAGCAGGCTTTTCATCAACAGAGCTGTTGCTGGTAACAATCTCTACATTGCTACCATTAGCGGGTGTTGATGCTGGTGCGGGTGCGAGGGGTGGAAGAATGGATAAGGTGGATGATAAGGTGGATGATACTTCACTACTAGATTCAGCTTTGTAAGAAGAATTAGAGGAGTTATATCTTCCACCTCCCCCTTTTCCCCATCGACGCACTTCTTGAAATCCATCTGAATCAGATTTAACTGATTTACTTGCTCCCCGTAAAGAACTAAAATCACGAAATCCAGTTGAAATTGCTTTCATTTTAATATGTTTATCAACTATATCTACAATTTCTTTTGGAGATTCCGTATAACGATTTCGAAGTGCATAGATCGTATTTACAGAGGATGGAACCTCCGAGACTTTCAAAGTTTGAATACGTCTTCGTTCCATTTGTGTGTTTCTATATAGATTTATATTTAAGTGCGCATTGTATCAATTTTTAGCATCGCACCCCTTAAAAGAATGTTAGGATTGTATGTTGCAACAGATTTGGAACTCTCTTCCCTTCAAATTCCAACAAAGACAGTGGAAGGACACACTCATTTTTCAAATCAGCTTCTTCATCCAGTCACAGATATAAAAACATTGCAACAAATTCAAACTCCACTTCTTGCTCTTCGTCGGATTGATCTTACACCTCTTCAAACTGCCTTGACACAGATTCAACAGGTGGAATCTGTCTTTCAAGAGTTTCATATGACGCAGGATCCTTTAGTGGAAGAAAGTACGGAACAGATTGTATGGAGTCCTACAACAACCTTTGGACAGATTTGCAATCAATCACCCCTTCTCTTGGAATCCTTGATTGCATGGAAAACATTGGTACTTCCTGCTATTACCATATTATCTCCCCTTTTTGCAATCTTAATTCCGTATATTCTATTGTGCATTCATGGAAGTAATCCTCCGATTCAACAATATTTGGCAACCGTACGAACCATTGTAAGAGGTGCCATTACAGTTCCTTCGATTCTACAAGCAAAAGGAGAACAGGATCGAATTGGCTTTATCTTAGAATCCTTGTATATTTGTATTATGATTGGTATTTTCTTGAGCAGTTTATGGACACAGGTGACAAGTGCAATGCATCTTCGAACGATTGCAGCTTCTTTGCGGGAGAAGGGAGCACACCTTCGATCCGGTATAACTGCCGCTCAATCTATGTATACCATCTTATCCAATACACCAACCAAGATTCAAACAGGACTTCGATCTCTCCTAATGGAAGGAAAACGAGTCTTAGAACCGTTTGAAGGAACTAATGATACAGGTATTGGACTCTTTGCACGCTTGTGGAAACAATCCAATATGTTGCACCAACTTCATCAATGGATTGGACGGGTGGATGTCTATGTAGCCATTGCCTCTTTAAAAACAATATGCTTTCCACGATGGAGTACCACTACAACTCAGATAGAGTTGAAGAATGTGATTCATCCTATGCTAGCAAACCCTATTCCAAACGATTTTATTACAAAGAAAGGAGCCATTTTAACGGGACCCAATCGTGGAGGCAAATCCACTTTTTGTAAAGCAGTTGGACTTTCTATTTTATGCGCACAAACATGGGGATTTGCCTTTGCCTCTAAAGCAAATCTAACTCCCTTTGCACGAATTGAAACAGCCTTGTCCCCTGCTGATACATTGGGACGTGTATCCTTATTTGAAGCAGAAATTGAATTTGCAAAAGCAGTGGTGGAAGCTCCCGATCGTCCCTTGTTTGTGATGATGGATGAGATCTTTCATTCCACCAATGCACATGATGGTGTGGAAGCAAGTCGTGTCTTTTTAGATCGATTATATGCCTTACCCAATACGGTTTCACTCATTAGTACTCATTATCGAACCTTGGCAGAAGAGTTTTCGATTGTGGAACAACTCCAGGCAGAAACTATTCCAAAGGATAATCGCTTAGAGTATACGTATAAGATTCTTCCCGGTGTTAGCACGGCAAGTAGTGTGATGGAAATATTGCGTGAAAAAGGATTATTGAAAAACCACACCCCCTCAACAGAACTATGAACCTACCTGATTCGTTCTACATTGCCCTGTGCATGACCGTTCTTATGCTAGGAATTGTGTATTGGTTTTGGTCGCAGAATCAATATTTGCTTCGTAAGATCAATCTGCTGGAGAACATTGTGTATGAGTTAAAGACCATTTGTACGAGTCCACCGCCGTCACCGGTGGAACCCACGTCTTATCCCCCTGCACCTGTTTCCGTGATGGAAGAGGATGAGGAGATTCTTGCGGAACTATTGGAGGAGGAGGAGGAAGCGCTTCATCCTCTTCAACGCCCTCCTTCTCCTCCCTCTACCCCCCCTTCCGAGGAGGAGGATCTTCAACCAGGAGGAGTGGGAAGTGGTATTAAGGAAGTAATAGAATCCAGTAATATATTGGAAACAATGACATTGAAGGAACTTCGTCGCTTGGCAGAGCAGCGTGGAATTAAGGGTGCCGCCGAACTGAAGAAGAAGGAGCTGCTATCCCAGTTAAAGGGAAATATTCCATCACAGTCGATCATGTCTGCTTTCGTAGATGGAACAGAAGAACCTGTTTCAGGAGTCGATGTGGTGGAACTTTCTAGTGCATAGTTAGAATGCTAGGATACGCACCTGTTCCACAAAGTCGTCCAAATCCTGGACAATGCTATACCACTCCCGATCCTCAATTTGCACGGGAAGGAGCTCCTGCTCGTATGGCAGATGGACGTCTTTTCACCGATTTTCGTCCTACCTGCTCCTCCTATCCGGTCGCAGCCTGTGGAACCTGGGGAGACAATGAAACTCGTCTTCGTATGACCAATGGTGCCACTGATTTGATGAATGCTGGTCGTAGCATGATTTCTGCCAAAGTCGATCCCTCTTCCTGTGTGGATACCATGGTCCCTGAACTCTATCGCCGTGTTTGCACCTGGAAAGGATGCAAAACCATTCCAGGACATTTTGCAGGCATTGGAACTGGTCGTGTCTATGTAGGAAGTGCTGCTGGTGCAGATCCTGCTACCAGCTCTAAACTGTCCGTCCCTCCTCTTCCTGGCACCTTTCCTCGTATGGGACTCGCTCCCACCGATTGCTCGTTCGCTGGTGGAAATGAAATTCGTGGCGGGCGAGTCAATTCTTATTCCGCTCCTCGTATTTAAAAAATTGATATTATTTATAATAGTATTATAAGATACTGTTATAAACTATGGCATCTGAATACACATTTCGCATCCGTTGGGAAGTTACACGAGAGGACGGTACAGTCTTTAAAGACTATACACCTATCATTTACTATTCGTATGAAGAATGTATGAAAATTGCGAAGTGTCTTAATGAACAAAATAAAGATCGTGTGAGACGATCTGTACCTGTGTATCATTTTGTGGAAGAGGTTTCTTCCAAAAACTAGGAATATGGACTATAGTTCGTCCTTGACACCTAGTTCCGTAATTGGTATTTTTTGAATCAAATATATAATGACAATAAGGCACATGACTCCGAGCATAATTCCGTAGATTGTTTTCTCCATTCTAACTAAATAATATGCTTCCTGTTTTACAATATATCGCATGTAAAATTGATGAAGTTATTTCAATTTCATCTAATAGAAAAATACCATGCCGTCCTACGGATTCCACGCCGCTATACCCGATGGGGATAAAAGTATTGACGAACTCAAAGCCGGATTTCCAACGCTGGGTGCACTTCAAATCTTTGCATCCAACCCCAAATCCTTTGCCCCCTGCAACTGGTCGGACTCCAAGTGCACTAAAATCAACGCAGCTTTATTAAAAACCGATATCAAATTATTTATTCATGCTCCCTATATTATTAATCCCTCTCGCTGGAATCCAAGTGATCCATCGGTGACTGCCCGTGAAATCAAACTCTTAAAATCATTATTAGATTGCGGAGAACGTATGGGAGCAAAGGGAGTGGTCATTCATGTTGGAAAGTCTCTCAAGATGGGAGAAGAGGAAGGATTATTACGAATGGAAGGATTTTGTAAAGAGGTGTTGACAGATTCGGCGCCAGGATGTAAATTATTAATTGAAACCTGTGCAGGACAAGGAACCGAAGTTGCAAAGAATCTTAGAACCTTTGGTGCCTTTTGTCGCAAATTGATTCGCTTGTATGGACGAACACGCGTCGGCGTGGTGGTCGATACCTGCCATATCTTTGCAGCTGGCTATGATCTTGCCAAACATCCAAAGGATATTTTAAAAGAACTAGATGAAGCCATTGGATGGGAATACATTCAATTAATTCATCTAAATGATTCAGAAACAGCCGTGGGATCCGGTGTGGATCGCCATGCATATATTGGAGAAGGGAAGATTGGAAAAGCACCACTGACTGAATTTATGTTAGAGGTGTTCAAACATCATCCACGCATTTCAATCGTCTTAGAAACACCAGTGAAAGCAGGATCCCGTGAAGCCGAAATGGAATGGTTAACTACGCTCGTCTAGATCGTTTACGAGTTCCCTGTTTCTTTGGAATAAACTCGCGGAAATCGTAATGAACTGTTTCATCGGTATTCCAATCACGTGTATCCTCTTTGATCTTTTTTAAGACTAAAAGGGTGCGACATGTTTTGCAAACATCGATCACATGTTTGTAAGCACGAGTTACATATTTTGCCACGGCAGTAATTGCTTTCATTCGTTTATCATCTACAATTAAGATTCCACCGACGCGTAACATTTGCAAACAGTAAAAAATATCCATTAGTGTATAATCAAATAAATGGTATCCGTCAATAACGGCAACATCTAGAACAACCTTGCCAACTAAGGCAGGAAGGGCAAAGACAGAGGATTCTTCGATTAATCGGACCTGAGATCCAAAGCCGACTCGTTTCATATTTTCCAGTCCAATGCCTTCCCACTGCGTCAGCTGATTCGGATCAATGATGGTATGACATTTTCCAAGATTCTTCATCGTTTGATGATGTTCTGCAAAGACTAAGGCAGATGCACCGTAGGCAAAGCCGACTTCCAACGTATGCTTTGCATTTGTTTCTGTCAATGCCTTTCGCAGTTCCACATGTTCTGGCGCCTTGGTTTGTGCTTGCAAACGTCGGTAATCTCCAGAGGGGGTAAAGACGGCAGAAGATCGTAACATCGTATCAAGAAAACTACGGGTTACTTCGGGATCCTTCTTTGGGTTTTTTCCTGTTAATATCTTTTTCACATCTTCTTGTTTTTCCTTTGGCAGTACATCATAGTACATCCTTATGTTGGAGGGTGAAAATAAGAAAATTGAGAATATTTTCATCCTGAATATAAATCTTATAATCAGGATGGCAACGTGTAAGGAGTGTAGCAAACCAGCTACTTATGCATTCAAGCAAAAAGAATTATTATATTGCACAAAACATGGTAAAGAAAAAGGTGCAAAATCATTTAGACAAGTCTGTCTGTGTGGAAATGCTATGCCTAATTTTGGAATGAAAGGGGATGAATATCCATCTGGTTGTAGCAAATGCAAAACGGAAGGAATGATTGATATACGCCATAAAACGTGTAAAGATTGTTCTAAACGACCTAGCTACGGTGTAAAAGGAACCACGACAGTTGAATATTGTGCCGATCATAAGAAAGATAAGATGGTTGATTTAGTCAATAAAGTATGCGAAACTGATGATTGTCCTTTATTAGCTTGTTTTGGAACTGAATGGAAGAAACCGCTTCATTGTTTTGAACACAAGAAAGAAGGAATGGAGAATGTAAATTATAATCGATGTACTACAAAAGATTGTAAAGGAACTGCTGTATATGGATTAATTAAATCAAAACCAACACATTGTTCTATGTGTAAAACAACAGATATGAAAAATGTTGTATCACGTCGATGTGAATTATGTGATAAATTACCAACTTTTGGATTAGTGGCAGGGCATGCAACTCATTGTCTTGAACATAAATCTGCAGAAATGTCAGATTTTAAACATAAAATTTGTGAATTTAAGTCTTGTGATGTGAGAGCTTCTTATGGATTTGAAGAAAATAAACTATTACGCTGTTCTGGACATAGATTAGAAGGAATGGAAGATATTACTGGTAAAAAATGCAGTTTTAAAGGATGTAGAAAACGATCGACATTTGGATATGAAGGATCTTCTGAACAATTTTGCAAAGAGCATAAAAAAGTGGATATGATTGATATACACCATAAAACATGTAAAGAATGTATAACTCGTGCCAATTTTGGATTTAAGGGAAAGGAGCCTGAATATTGTTCTGCGCACAAAAAAGAAGATATGATTGATTTGGCAAATAATGTTTGTGAAGAGAAAGATTGTATAAAATTACCATCCTTTGGATATGATAAAAAGCGATTACGTTGTGCAGAGCATAAATTAGCCGATATGAAAGATATTGCTCATGCATCTTGTGAATTTAAGGACTGTCCAATTCAGCCCACCTTTGGAATAAAAGATGGACCAGCAACTCACTGTGTATCACACAAAGATGCTGATATGATAGATGTTAAAAAAGATGCCTGCCCTGGTATAGAAGGATTAAAAGGTCCTGATGGTCTTTGCCCGTTTGGAACAAAGGGAACTAAGAAATATGATATGTATTGTATGAAATGTTTTGTGCAAGGATTTCCTGATGATCCACGAACAGCTTTAGCAAGGAAAAATACTCATGAATTAGCGGTAAGAGATTATTTAAATAAAGAATTTCCTGAATTAAAATTAGTCCATGATAAACCGTTATGGACTCATAATTGCGAATGCACTCATCGAAGACGTGTAGATCTGCGTACGCTAATTGGAGCTACCATGTTAGCCATTGAAGTGGATGAAAATCAACACACTTCGAAGGATGATAAAGATGAAGAAATACGCTACGACGATTTGTATATGCTTCATTCAGGTAAATGGGTGTATATCCGTTATAATCCTGATTCATTTACAGATGAAAAGGGAAAACGAAGAAATCCACCCAAAGAAAAACGATTGCAATTATTAAAAGAAATGATTCAAACTCTTGTGAAAAAGATTCAAGAAGAGAAGAATACGGATCTAGTAGAAATACACAAGTTATTCTATAATTCTACTGTACGTAGCACTCTTTCGATTGTATAAGTTTATAACTTTTTTACATCATCTTAAAACCGCCTACCAGTTGACTTCCGAGACCCAAGCCTGAGCCCTGTCTGGCCGTGAGTCCAATAGAAGGTGATAGCAAGTCTAGTATGGCGAAGACAACTGCTGCCACAACGGAGACGGTCAGGATCTCCTCCACCTGGGGGACCTTGCGGGGGATAATGGTCATCGCCACCGCAACGGCAAGACCTTCGAGAAAATACTTGATTGCACGCGAGGCAAGTTCAGCAGCATTCAGACCGTCCATTCCTTATATCAAGGGAAACGAAAAAAACAAACTTCTTTTGCGTTTAAAGGATCCCCACGAAATCTCGGGAGATACTAACAAGGATGTCCACCCCCACAGAAGAGAAGCGTGAAGTTTATTTGGAAGCGGACAAGGATATTCCAGGACAGCATTTTGTATGTCTTAGTTTTCTAAGCCCGGAGAAAGTTCTTGCCAATAAAGATATCTTCCTATTTTCCGAGTTTTTGAAAGATTATGAGATTCAGTATAAGATTAAGGCAACGGAAACCTTTATGATGAGCCAGGTGAATAAGCTGCAGTCTGCTCTTGGAACAGCTGTAGACACACTGGAACGACTTGGAAAGGAATCTGCTGGTACGATTACTGTAGAGGATCTAAGTGGTGCTTTTCTTACCTTGAAGGATGCTCGGAAGTCACTTAGCGCAGATGTTCCCAAGGATCTGGAGGCACACGTGAAGGCAGAGATGACGGATTTTAAGACAACCACCATTCAGGAAGCCTATGAAACCTATCTCTATAAGAACCGTAAGAAGCTGGAAGAGACATTCTTTGCCAAGAATGGATTTCGAACGACGATTCGCGGCTTGAAGGTACGAGGGGTCTATGATACGTATGCAGAGGGAATGGCACGAGCAAAGACCCTGCAGAAGCTAGATCCTGATTTCAACGTCTATGTCGGACAAGTAGGGTTCTGGCTTCCTTGGGATCCGGAACCCAGTGAAGTACCAGATCAGGAATATGCAGATGATCAGCTGAATCAGCTCATGAAGAAGTACAAGGAGAATGAGTCTCAGCGTGATGAGTTTTATGAGTCCATGAAGCGAGACCGCATTGGAGCTGCTAAACCACGCACGGCTCCTCCCACGTTTGGAGCTGCAGCAGGTGCAGAAGCACCTACAGGAATCTTTGGAGAAGAGGACCCCTTTATGAAGCGTAAACGAGAGGCTGCTGCCTCCAATTCTTCCGCAAGCAGCAGCAATTCTTCATCAACTTCTTCCACCCTATCCGTCGAGTAAATAGATATAAAGATTGATCTCATGATTAGTATAATCATGGCATCAAATCGTCACATCCTTTATCTGCAACCAGATGCAGAAATGGTGGACACATACAAAGCAGCAGCAACTGCCTATCTTGCAACTCCTTATTTGGAACGCGATGCCGGCTTTGATCTATTTGCAAAGCAAACCACTGTGTTGGAAGCAGGTCCCCCAACCAAACTCACCTTTGGAGTGCGCGCAGCCTATTATGATCGAACCCATGGATTCTTTCGCGCCTATTGGATGCTTCCACGATCATCCATTTCTAAGACACCCTTACGATTAGCCAACTCGGTAGGATTGATCGATGCAGGATATCGTGGACCGTTGATTGCTGCCTTGGATTGTCATGCGGAACGCTATGAAGTCACTGCCTTACAAAAACTATGCCAGCTTAGTAATCCAGAACTTCTTCCGTGGGAGGAGATTCAGGTAGTGGAAGTGATTCCAGGAGGGGCAACACTACGAGGAGAAGGGGGATTCGGATCTACAGATCTCCGTAGCGGATCCGCCGATACCCCTCGTCCTGCCTCTTCCCCTGGATTTACTCCCACATTGCACGAATATAATGCCTATGGGTGTTAAAAAATATATATTAAACTCCTAAAGCATCTGCAAGATCTTCCCAACTCTCATATTCTTCTACGTTGATGGGTAGATTGCATGCAGAATTGCATGCAGAATTAGTTGCAGAATTGCATGCAGAATTGGATACAGAATTGGATACAGAATTGGATACAGAAACAGAGGATTCTACAGGAGCTACTTTTTCATGGACTTCTGTTTGAACAAAGGTCTGAAAGGAGATGCTTTCGTCTATAAGAAGAGGATGCATTAATTCAATTGGATTACGGCAGACAGAATGATAATCTGGAATGAGTATTTTTGTAATATTGACTCCAGAATAAATAACGATACCTTCTGCATCTAATCCACGTCGACCGCCACGACCACTTGCTTGATGGGCAAGTGTGTTATCAATCTCTTCTATAGGTTCACCTTTTAATCCTCCTTGGAGAAGAACTGTTTTGATAGGATAATTGATTCCTACTGCCAATGAGTGATCTGAAAGAATCACAAAGGGGTGTTTATTAATTAATTGTTGACAAATACGAGTCAATGCTGGATTCATGAGCTGATTGTAGAAGAGAAGACCGCATTCAATTCCAACTAGCACAGGATGCTCATAAGAGATACGATTTTCTTCAATCTTAAACTCTTCATATTTATAATCAAAGGGTCCAGAATGGGTATACTGATATTGTAATTCATTATTAATTTTTTTACGAATATCTCGCATAATAGATCCATCTGTTTTTGCAATCATTGCATCTGGATGAATTGTATATCCACTTCGAACGGAAATTGTATTATATTCTACACGTGTTTCGGTACGGACAATTGATTCACGCATCTTAAACACTTTCTCGTAGGTAAGATCTGCTCCATAGAGATGGTTAAACTCTGTATAGTCTTTGGGTGTAGATTCCAGAAATTCTTTATAAACTGCAAAGAGGCGAGGTTTGTATTTTGAATCAAATAGATTTTCTTTGAGTTTATTTTTCATATCTTCTCGTTTCTCTTCATCCATACCTTTTGGAACTTTCAGATTGTCAGGATCTACAATAGATTCTACCTCTTCTAAATAAGCACGAATAATTGACTTATCTCCATTTAATCCTTCATAGACAAGTTTGTTATACATTTGAACCATTTTTATCATCTTAGTAAAGAGATTCATACACTGAAATGAGTCCATTTTAAATATAATCATTGGTGTCATGTCTGTAGTACGAAGAAAGCTATATAGCTGCCAAAGAGTAGGATTATCACTTTCAATTGGTTTATTTGGAAGAATTCGTTCTAACGTAGCATTGTCTTGTTTTTTCAAATATGTAAAGAGATCTAGTTCGAGTTGTTCTATCTCATGGAGAGATACCAATCGTGGAATAGTTTCATCAATACGAGGAAATTCTGGAAGTGCTTCATAGAGAGATAGTACATCTTGTGGATATAATCCAATCTTTTTGAAAGTGGGTGATCGAACTTGTGTCATTGTGACTATCTTAAGAGGTTGAATGGGAACAAGAGTTCCATGGCAAAAGGTGAATCGTTTTTGGTTAAAGAATCGTTTTTGTATATTGACTGTAAAGAGCTCCCCTGATAGAAGATGACTTAACCATGTACGCACCATTTCAAAATTTGGGATGGTTGCAGAGAGTGCCATAAGAGGAATTTTATGATATCCAGCAAGTTTTAGAAGATATTCATAATAAATACCATCCTTACAAGAAATATTATGAAACTCATCTAAAATAATATATTCAGGAAGATCTATTTTCTTGGCTTTCCAGAATCGAACCATCTCTTGCGGTGTAGCAATAATAATATTATCTGTACTATTTTTGTGAACGAATCGTCTATAGCTGGTAGAAGCCAACTCTAAGCGAACATTCTTTACAACAGCTCCCTTTCGTTCTTCCAACTCTGTTAATGATGCCAGAATAATTCCCGCAAGTTGATAGCCAAGTGCCTCAGAGGGAACTATGTACCAGACCTTGTTATAATTACGAATTGCATGGGTAGAAAGAATAGTCTTTCCTGCAGACGTGGGTGCACTCAGTAAAATGGAGGTTCGTGTATTAATGGCACGAATGCAATCTTCTTGCCATAGATCGAGTATAAATTCTTTTTGTTTGAAATTGGAATTTGGCTGAAGTTTCAGCGGCATATATCGAACTTGATGTAAGAAGAAATTAATTGGATGCAATGTCAAATATGCTCTTACATCAGGATCCACTGTTTTAATTGTTTCTTGTGTAACAAGAAAGCAATAGACTTGTACAAAGATAGTTATTTTATCTGTGGTTATGGAAGATTTCATGTTTGTTACAAGCTTTTTTAAGAATTGATTATAATATTTGGATCGATATGTCTCATTTTGCACTCCTCGAATAACCTGATAAAATTGTTGAACAATTTTATCAGGTTCTCCTGTAAACATTTCAGAATGAATCATAGAATCTAATGTTGTGCATAGCTTTGTATCAGATCCAATTCGGTGAGCTTTTTGTTCTAGTTCAACAGAGGTTAATCCAATCTCTTCAAACATTGGTTCAGAAAGAACTCTTTTCAAGATTTCTTTATATTTGGAAGGAGTTCGAATTTGACTTGTAATATAATTCTTTAATATTCGATTACAAGCAATTGATGCAAATATTTCTAATATTTTTTTTGGATCAGATTCACTATGCATATCCTGACACAATAGAATGGTCCAGGCAGACTGAAATGCGTCTTTTGTAATAAATTCAAACTTATTTAAAATTGTTATAACTTCTTTATAGACTTCCTGTGATTTCTTTTTATCATGCAAATCTTTGAGAGGAATTGTTTTAATATAGGCTTGCACAGCAACTTCCATTGTTCGTAAAATACTCGATTCATCATGGATCTCTAATCGACGAATGTCGGCAGGAAGTCGTTGTGACCCCGCCATTTCAATTAATCGTAAGGTAGATTCGGTAGAACTATCGAATGCCATTTTTGTATTTACAACTTGACATATTATATAATGTATGTATATACATCATTTTTTAAAACTATTAAAATTGAAATTTTTCTATATAAGCATATCTATTGTATAAATATGCTTGTATATCACGGTTGTTTAAAGTCAATCAATCCGTTTGCACGGAGTGATCACACTCCGTGCCCACTCCATGGGCACGAAGTGATCACACCTTTTGGGTCTATCCAAAACATATCAAGCTGATCACCCCTGAATGGGATACACATCTTTCTGCGAAGGAATATTGCAGTAATCATCGAGAAGAGGGTGTTTCAACCTATAATCCATTCATGAAGCAATATGTATGCTTAGGGCATATAACCTTGGATGAAGATCCAAAATAACTTAATACTTTTTCACATGAATGACCGGTCCTTTGGAGCGACCAAGATCGGTGGAGGAAATGGGAGGATCAGTATCTCCTGCTGCTTCTGCAGCTTCTTTCATGCGTTCCATTTCAGCACTTTTCACCCAGAAATCATTGGCTCCAATGCGAAAATCAGGACGAGGAGTTGCTTTGTACCAAAAAACAGCATCTTCCAAGCGATTGGACTTGGACCCATTATGAATCACTAAACATTCATAGTTTTCGGTACACTGATCCATGATTTGACAAAAGAACTCAAAGGTGGGAAAGATCCCTGCAAACTGTTCATAAATGCGTTTACGATTTGATACCATATTTTCACGCAAGATAAAGACATAATCAACGTTACCACGTAAAACAGGAGGAATACCCATTACGTACTGCAATGCCAAGATATACAAAATACCATAGTGACGACCATTCATAAATAAAGATCGAATATATTTATCGGTGACCCATTTATTATCATACATACAGTCATCCATGATAACAAAGGTACGACGATCAATACTCGAAGAACCTCGTGCATCGGTTTCCTTCATCATTTGTTTGGTAAGAATCTGTTGCCGTTTGAGCACATTGCTCAGGATAAGAGGATTGAACTCTTCATGGATGAAAAGACTAGGAACCATTTTGGAATAGAAAGCATTGGCACCTTCTGTACCGCTAATCACAGTTCCAATGGGAACACGTTGCTTATGCCATAGTAAATCTTTGATCAAGAAGGATTTTCCTGTATTACGCTTCCCGATGAAGAGAACAGTAGAATCATCTGCAATACGGCTCATATCAAATTTGGTAAGCCGGAGAGATCGTGCAGGGCGGGTATCAGGTGCAACGGGAGTTCCCCCGCCCATCATCATAGCTCCAGAGGGGGGTGCGGACATATTGCTACATCTTCGAAAGAGTTAAATTTTCTATATTTACTGTAGGGATATGGACACCAGATTTTGGGGACCGAGCGGGTGGAGATTAATCCATTTAATTGCTGCTGCAAAGCGAGAAGAATCTATGGCATTTTTTGAACTACTTCCATATGTGTTACCGTGTAAGTTTTGTCGCGCAAGTCTGAGCGATTATTATGCAGCCGATCCCATCCCATCCAATCCAAATGATTTACCAATATGGATCTATCGTGTCCATAATCAAGTGAATCAGAAATTGCGAGAACAAAAATTACCGACCGATCCCAATCCATCGTGGGAGTCTGTGAAAAAGAAATATGATGATTGGGTGAGTGCTCCTTGTAGTGCACATCGCATGGTAGGATGGGATTTTTTGTATTCCATTGCCTATACAACACCCTGTAGACAGATTCTATCGCTTCCCTTACCAGGAGCTCCTAGTGATTTACCGA
>Ga0164295_10000289_pt1 | contig 42713 bp, 34 predicted proteins | sample GEODES006metaG_FD_111798 | JGI IMG/M metagenome (GOLD analysis project Ga0164295, IMG submission 111798) | Oligotrophic lake water microbial communities from Sparkling Lake, Wisconsin, USA - GEODES006 metaG | ecosystem: Environmental > Aquatic > Freshwater > Lake | place: USA: Sparkling Lake...
GCATCAGTTGAGGCGCTAAATGGCCCACAAGATTACATCGAAACTAACGCCAAACTTTTCGAATCACGTCGCAACATGGTCGTAGAAATGCTTAACAAAATTGACGGCATTAATTGCAATATTCCCAAAGGCGCCTTTTACGTATTTCCTTCTTGCGCTGGCCTTTACGGCAAAAAAACTCTCGCTGGAAAAGTGATTGAAAATGATAATGATTTCGCCGCCTACATTCTGGAAGAAGCCTTGGTGGCAGTAGTTCCTGGCGTTGCTTTTGGCGCTCCAGATTTCTTCAGAATTTCCTACGCCGCCTCCGAAGAATTTTTGAAAAATGCGATGAATCGCATCGCCGATGCTTGTGCGAAGTTAAGCTAGTTCGACCGCAAAAACTTTGGTGGGAAATTATTCAATTGCTCATCAAATCGAAGGCTAAATCTTTAATAAAAAATTCTAGAACGAACAAAAACAGAACGCTTTTGAACAAATTATAAAAGACGAAAATCTCTCCGTGGAAAAAACCCAAACTCTTATTGAAGACTATCTTTATGCAGAAAGAGAGCCTCTTCGAGATGAGGTGCTTCGACTCTTAGAAGGCGAACAACCAAAGATATTGGAACGTAAAAAAACCGGTGACAGAATTTTGAAGAAAATAATGGGATTTGTTGAAACTTTCATCAACGGCATGTCTGCAACTTAAATAACACCGAGAAATGCTTCTAACTTTCGACATTGGGAATACCAACATCGTCATCGGTCTTTTTGATGATGATAAATTAATTAAAAAATGGCGCTTGCCAAGCAGCACTAAAAAATCTGCGGATGATTACGCCGTTGATTTGATCGAACTTTTTCTCACCGATAAAATCGACTGCTTGAAAATTAGCGGATGTATCATTGGTTCAGTGGTGCCAGTGCTTATTGGTCTTATCAATGAGGCGGTAAAAAAATTTCTTCCCGAAGAAATCGCCAAAAAAATTCTTATTCTCGGCGAAGATAAAACTCATCTTCCGATCGAAATCAAAATCAAAAATAAAAATGAAGTCGGGCACGACCGCCTGATTAATTCAATTGCCGGATTCAAAAAATTTGGCGGCAATTTAATCATCGTTGACTTTGGCACTGCGACTACTTTTGACGTAGTAGGAGAGGGTGGAGAATATCTCGGCGGCGTAATTGCTCCTGGCATTAATCTCTCGCTAAAAGCCTTGCACGACGCCACAGCACAGCTTCCAAGAATTTCGGTGAAGCAACAAAAAAATGTTATTGGCACCACAACAATCGAAGCAATGAATTCGGGTGTTTACTTCGGTTATATCTCGCTAATTGAAGGAATGATTGAAAGAATCGAAAAAGAACTAAATCACAAAACTACGCACATTATCACTGGCGGTCTCGCCGAAATTTTTAAAGATGCTTTGACGAACTCGGTCAAGCATCACGAACCCGATCTGACGCTGGAAGGCTTAAGAATTATTCACGAAGAAAATTCGAAACCGTCATTGCGAGCTTAGCCAAGCTATTCATGACGACTAACCAAATAATAAACATGGAACTCAATCTAAAAAAACATCACTCCGACCTTCTTTTTCTTCCCCTTGGCGGCGCCAATGAAATCGGGATGAATGTCAATCTCTACCATCTCGACGGCAAATGGCTAATGGTCGATTGCGGCGTTGGCTTTGCTTACGATATTCCCGGTGTCGACATGATGACTGCCGATATTTCTTTCATTAAGCAACATCGTCACAACCTTCTTGGAATTGTGTTAACTCACATCCACGAAGATCACATGGGTGCCGTTCAATATTTGTGGGAAGAATTACGCGTGCCAGTCTACGCAACGAATTTTGGCGCGAATTTTTTACGCACGAAGCTGGAAGAATACAAACTCGATAAAGTGGTTCCAATTCGCATCATTGATGGTTCAAAGCAGTTAGATCTTCATCCGTTTAAAATCGATTTTATTGGTCTGACTCACTCAGTTCCAGAAATGAAGGCTTTGCTGATTCGCACTCACAAAGGAAATGTTTTGCACACAGGAGATTGGAAATTTGATCCAAATCCCGTGGTCGGCGAAGTTTCAGAAAAAGAAAAAATTCGTGCCTTAGGTGATGCTGGTGAAATTACCGCGATGATTTGCGACTCAACAAACTCATTATCTCCTGGCCACTCTCGCTCTGAAGGCGAACTTTATGAATCACTAAAAAGTTTAATCGAGGGAAGGAAGGGTTTAGTCGGCGTCACAACTTTTGCTTCTAACATCGCCCGTATTCACACCATCGCGCGCATTGCTCGCGATGTGGGTCGTAAGGTTGTGCTTGCAGGGTTTTCTTTGCATCGTCTGCATGAAGTTGGCAAAAAAAGCGGATTTTTTACCGAAGATTTTGAATTTATTTCCGATCGCGAAATGAAGTTTTACGATAAAAAAGAAATCCTCGTAATCGCGACAGGATGTCAAGGTGAGCCTAGAGCTGCAACACGCAAAATTGCCAACAACCTTCATCCAAGTATTCATTTTACCAAAGGTGATTTGATGATTTTTTCATCAAAAATTATTCCCGGAAATGAGAAAAAAATCTTCGAACTTTTTGCCGAACTCGCCAAAAAACAAATCGATGTAATGACTGAAAAAGATCATTTTGTTCACGTTTCTGGGCATCCTTCACAAGATGAGTTGCGCGAAATGTATGCTTTAGCACGACCAAAAATCGCCATTCCAGTTCATGGAGAATTTCTTCACACTAAAACTCACTGCGAGATTGCCGCCGATTCTAAAGTGGGTCGCGTCATCCAAATCGAAAATGGCTTGGCGGTAAAAATTGACGGAGAAAATCCGGCAAATTCAACCGCGGTTGGTTCTGTTAAAGTTGGATATTTTGGTGTCGATGGCAAACAGCTTCTTGATTTCAAAGGTGAAGTAATTCGCGAACGCAGAAAGTTAGAAATGGCTGGAATAGTAATGGTCTCATTCGCAGTAAATGACTCGCTGAGTTTAGTTTCAAAAATCAATTTAATCGCGGTTGGTTCTTACGACTTCAGACAAGACAGAGATGCCGAAGAAACCATCAAAAAAGAAATCGCATTTTTCTTAAAGCATAAGGCCAAAGAGCTTGATTTGCATGATGGTTTTGGAATTCGCTTTTTGAAGAAAAAGAAAAATAAAAAACTGCAAGAAGCAAAAATATTTGCTGAAATTGAAAAATCTTTGCGCTCAAAATTATTAAAAATCCTTGAAGATTTAATGGGTAAAAGACCGGCTTTGGAAGTGATGATTCACTTAATAAACTAAAAACCTCCTCTTCCTACTCGTCACGTCATCCCCGCGAAGGCGGGGATCCAGGAGGACTAACAACTCACTCCGAGCACGCTGTCCTGGATCCCCGCCTTCGCGGGGATAACGCAATAAAATTCTCAACACATGAAAGCAGAATTCAAAATCATCGCCGATCACCTACGCTCATCATCTTTTCTAATCGCTGATGGCGTAATGCCAAGCAACGAAGGGCGAGGTTACGTACTTCGTCGCATTATGCGTCGCGCCATGCGCCAGCTTCACAAACTTGGCGCCAAACAAGCTTCAATGTATAAGCTTGTTGATTCTTTAATTAAAGAAATGGGCGCCGCCTATCCAGAACTGGGGCGAGCTCGTGACACCATCGTTGAAACGCTAAAGAACGAAGAAGAGAAATTCCGCGAAACTTTGGAAAAGGGTTTAAAGATTTTGGAAGAGGAAATTCTTAAAATAAAATCACAGAAATTCTCTGGTGCTATCGCCTTCAAACTTTACGACACTTACGGCTTTCCGCTTGATCTCACGCAAGATATTCTGAAAGAAAAAAATCTCGAAGTTGATGTTGAAGAATTCGATCGCGAAATGGAATTGCAGCGCGAACGCGCGCGAAAAAATTGGGTTGGATCTGGCGAAGAAAAAGAGGATAAAATCTTTTTTGACCTCAAAGAAAAACACGGCGAAACGAAGTTTTTGGGTTACGAAACCTTAAGCGCAAAGGCAAAAGTTTTAGCTCTTTTGAATGATGCAATAATTCTCGATCAAACCCCATTCTACGCGACTTCAGGCGGTCAAAAAGGTGACGATGGATCAATTAGTGGAGTGAAAATTTTCGAGACAAAAAAATTCGCCGGAAATTTATTCGTTCACTTTTTTTCTAAACAAGAAATTGCTTTGAGAGTTGGAGACGAAGTTACTGCTGAAGTTAATCAAGAAAGCCGTAAAGCCCGCGAGGCAAATCACTCAGCAACGCATTTAATGCACAAGGCTTTGAAGGAAGTTTTGGGCAACTCGATCTCGCAAAAAGGTTCGAATGTCGACGCCGAATATTTCACTTTCGATTTCAATTTTAATCGCGGAATGACTGCGGATGAAATCAAAAAAGTTGAAGATTTGGTGAATGGTTGGATTGCGCAAAAATCAGAAGTTAGCACCAATTTAATGGCTTTGGAAGCAGCTCGCGAGAGTGGTGCGGAAGCGCTTTTTGGCGAAAAATATGATTCAGAAGTTCGTGTCGTAAAGATGGGGTCTTCTGTCGAACTGTGCGGTGGAACTCACGTAAAAAATACTTCGGAAATTGAAATTTTTAAAATCATTTCTGAAAAGTCAGTTGCCTCAGGGATTAGAAGAATTGAGGCCAAAAGCGGCGTTGAGGTAAAAAAATATTTGGCCAAACAAGCAGAAAATTCACAGAATTTTATTCTTGAGCTCTGCGAAAAAATTAACAAAAAAAATCAGGAAATTTTTGATCTTACCGGCGCCATGCCAGATAGATTGCATGCCACAGAGAATGATGCAAAAACTCTCGAAGAAATTTTGAAGAAGAAAGACAAGGAAATCGAGCGTCTAAAAAAACAAAATCTTCTCGCGAATTTAAGTGATTTAAAATCTGAAAAAATCGCTGACGTAACTTTGCTAACTCATTTTTTTGAAAATGCTGAAGCAAAAGATGTGCGCGAGATTGTGACTGAAATTAAGTCCAAAAAAGAATTCGAAAATTCTCACGTTTTTGCGCTGTTTGGATTTAAGGAAGGGAAGGTTTCTGTCTGCGTGGCTGTCAGTGCAAATTTGCAATTTGATGCAGCAAAATTAATCGCTCCAGTAGTTGAGGCTGTTGGTGGCAAAGGCGGCGGCGGAAAAAAAGATTTAGCGATGGGCGGCGGAACCAATAAAGATGGCATTTCTCAAGCAATCGAGACTTTAAAAAATTTACTAAAATAGCCGAGCTATCGAGTTCATCGCAAAAAGTTACGCGTTATCCCCGCGTGGGTGGGGATCCAGTAAAGCGCGTTCGAAAAGTAAGTAATCAATCCTCCTGGATCCCCGCCTACGCGGGGATAACGCGAAAAAATCGAATTAAATTTTCAAAATTACCTCGTGATTAGTCCGATTTTTCACTACGAAGACGGAAAAATTTTCGAAGAAATTTTAATCTCGAAAAAACAATTCCGACTAAAATTTATTTCAGCGCTGGCGGTTGTGAAAACTTTTATTCCGACTTTTTTAGCAACTTTTAGCAACTTTTAGCAACTTAGAAAGATTCCGTAAGTAGATTAGTTCCTTACCGAGCGTTACTACAAAATTAGAATTTTTTGAAGGGGAATATCAGTGTTCAGCCTTGCCAATTGCGATCTCGAAGGGTTTGAGATTTATTTACGATTAAAAGTACGAATACGCAATTAACGAGTTTCGACCCTAAACACGTGAATAGAAGAGATTTTTTTGCGTAATTACCGAGTTTAGGGCGGGAGCTTGTGAATTGAAAAGGTGGGAAGTTGAAATGGATTTGAAGCCTTTGCTTGATTGGGTTATGAGGTGTAAAATAGATTGCTGCCGGCAGCGTCAGGAATTGTAGAATATTCTTGATTTTCTTGGTTTCGACTTCGCTCAACCGGCGAAAATATAAATTCTCTCAACCGGCGAAAATATAAATTTGCTCAATCGGCGGAAATACGAATTTACTCAACCGGCGAAATTTAATTCGATTTTTTCGTGTCATCCCCGCGCAGGCGGTGATCCAGGAGGGGGTTACACTTACTATGATTTCACTCATCCTTGATCCCCGCCTGCGCGGGGATGACGGATGGAAAATTCAGAACTGAATTGACGAGCTTTTACAGTGAGAACAAAAACAAGGATTTATGTGCAAAATTTAGAATCTATTGCCGCGATTTTCGCTGCTGCCACCGCTTCTGCGACCAGAGGAAGGTCTGCCAGAAGATGGTCTACCGAATCCGCCGGATGAACGAGGACGCTCGCTTCTTTCTCCGAAACCACCTAGGCGCGGACGGTCGCTTCTGTCTCTGTCTCCACCGCGCGGAGCTGGTCTTTCTCTGTTGCCTAGTGGCGCTCTTTCTCTGTTATCGAAAGATGATCTTTCTCTGTTACCAAATGAGCTAGTTCTTGGCTCGCCTCTTGATTCACCTGAATCTGATTTTTTAGCACCGAACCAACCGAAGCCGCCTGTTTTTGATTGAGAAGGTCTGCTTGATTTTTCACCAAATCTTTTTTTGCCGATGCCCATGAATCCAAGCAATCCGCCGCTGCCAGTAGTTTTTCTTTCAGAAGATTCACTGCGTCTTCTGTCTGTCGGACGATCAGAAAAAGTGCTGCTACGCTTTCTATCTGTCGGGCGATCGTCTCTGTTGAATGGATCGCGCTCTTCTCTTGGGCCGCCGCTTCTTTTATCATCTCTTCCTCTCGGCGAAGAAGGTCTGCGTTCTTTATTCATTGAGTGACCAAAAGTTCTTTTACCACGGCTTGAATCGAAATCGCGATCGTCGCGTCTTGAGTCGCGTCCAGAAGGAGCCGCTGCAACATCATGAAATGGATGAGTTTCATCCACGGGAATTTTGTAGTTAATGGTTTTTTCGATTGCTTGCAAAAGTTTAGTTTCGGAATGATCGCAAAAAGTAATCGCAATGCCTTCTCTGCCAGCACGTGCGGTGCGGCCGATGCGGTGAACGTAACTTTCAGGATCCACAGGAACGTCGTAGTTAATAACGTGACTTATTGCAGGAATGTCGATGCCGCGCGCTGCGATGTCGGTGGCGATTAAAACTTGTACACGTCCTTCACGAAAACTTCCTAAAGCTTTTTCGCGAGCGCCTTGCGATTTATTGCCGTGAATTGCAGCAACAGTAACCCCGCCGCGTTCCAAGAATTCTACGACGCGATCTGAACCATGTTTTGTTCTGCAAAATACAAGAACGCTTGTGGCGCCTTCTTCTTTTACGATGCGCTTCAGAAGCGCTAATTTGTTCGATTTTTCGACGTGATTAATTTTTTGCTGAATGCGTTCCACTGTTGTTGAAGGAGGAGTCACTTCAATTTTTATTGGATTATTCAAAATTGAATCAGCCAGGCCAGTAATAATTGAAGGCATGGTTGCAGAGAAGAAAAGTGTTTGTCTTTTTGGCGGAAGTTTGGCGATGATTTTTTTGATATCGTTGATGAAACCCATGTCGAGCATGCGATCTGCTTCGTCAAGAACAAAAATTTCTAAGCTCATGAAACGAACGTGGCCTTGGTTAGTAAGATCAAGAAGACGTCCCGGAGTGGCGATCAAAATATCGACACCGCGTTGTAAATTGGTGATTTGTGGACGCTCAGAAACTCCGCCAAAAATCACGGCGTGACGTAGGCCAAGACCTTTGCCGTAAAGCTCGATATTTTCAGCAATTTGCGAAGCTAACTCACGAGTTGGGGTTAAGATCAAAGTACGCATGCAGCCGCTTTTGGCGGTAATATTGCTCTTGGCTAGGTTTTGTAAAATTGGTAAAGCGAAGGCTGCAGTTTTTCCGGTTCCGGTCTGGGCAATTCCCAAAATATCCTTACCTTCGAGTAAGTGAGGAATGGCCTGAAGTTGAATTGGTGTAGGGGTTACGTAGCCTTTAGTTTCAAGTGCTGAAAGAAGTTTTGGATTTAATCCAAGGTCTTGGAAGGTAGTCATTATTTGATTTGTTTTAGTAAGTTTTTTTAAAGAACAGCTGAGTGCAGCGAGGCGAAATTAAAATTTCGTCATCCTGAGCGTAGTGCTCAGGATGATAAAATTAACGCAAAGGAGTAAACTAGCGAGCAGCTGATTGTGAAGGGCGAGAAGGACGAGGAGATCTATTTCTTCCGTCTCTGTAAGAGTTGTGTGATTTATGTTTGAATGATCTTTTGGTATAGATAACGGCAAAAATAATTAATCCAGCGTTAAGGGCAAAAATCCAGATTGCTAATTTTTCAGAGCCTGATTTTGCTAAGTCGTAAACGAGGTAAAGCAAAGCTAGGTTATAGATTAGACCGAAGATTTGTCCGATTAGTTTTGATGAATTTTTTCTTGGTGTGAACGAGCTGCGAGAATCTGAGTTATAGTGACGCGTATCATTTCGTGGACGTTCTGATGAGTATTCTCTAGGAGAGCTTTCTTGGTGACTGCGACGATGTTCTTGGTCTTTCATTGTTGTTTGTAAATTTTTTAGGGAACGGTCTGTTTGGTTTTTGTTGAAATGATGGTTTAGAGCCAGTCAAGCCAAGGGTTTGAACCGAAATAAATCCGATGATAAATTGGCGTAATTCGAATGATTTAAACATTGGATTTAATCGAAATTATTAAGGGCAGGGCGTTGTAGTAAGAAAAATCTTAAAGGCAAATTAAGGTTTGATTTGGATCGATGAGGTTTGATCACGACGGAATTTTTCTAGCTTTTTTGCAAGCTTTTCGTCGGATAAAGCGAGAATAGCGATTGCTAAAAGTGCGGCGTTTTTTGCACCAGCTTCGCCTATCGCTAAACATCCAACAGGAATTCCGGCGGGCATTTGAACGATTGAAAGAAGTGAATCTAAGCCTTTAAGTGCGCGGCTTTCAACCGGAACGCCGAGAACGGGAAGTTCGGTCATTGAGGCGACCATTCCTGGAAGGTGTGCTGCTCCACCGGCGCCGGCGATGATTATTTTGATTCCTCTTTTTTTTGCTGATTCACAAAAATCGTAAAGTCTTTTTGGGGTGCGATGCGCTGAAATAACTTTGGTTTCGTGAGAAATTTTGAATTCATTAAGAATTAAGCAGGCATGTTCCATAGTCGCAAAATCTGATTTGCTGCCCATGATGATTGAAACTGACATATGAAATTTAATTATTATCTAATACTATTGAGAAGATTAGTCTTGATTCTCCATCAAAACATTGCACTACAAATTTAACGTCCAAATTATAGTTTTTTTCGCAGGAACCTATTTTATTACTACAATGGTCTGTCTGCAAACAGTCATAAGAGCCGCCGTTACTTATATTTTCGCAAGTAATAAAATTAAAATTAACCGTAGTGGTACATTTCTCATCTTTAACTGTTGAGCACATATTATTATCATAATAGTTATTGCTATAAACCGTCGTAATACCTGTTGGATTTGAAACAATTGAATTTTTTGCGCATCCTCTACAAGCGTCACAATCATTGAAAACAGTACTACTCCAAGAAGCGGTTCCGTTTTCATTATCATTACACATTACATAAGGTCGATTAGCACTTCGATCGCTAGGTGACCTACCGCAGTTAGCGAATGGGTTTTGCGAAGAATTTGGAATTATATCGCTACCATAACCACCTCTGCAGTTCAAATTTAATTGATGGCCAACTGAGTAATAATAAAGGCTTGCAACGCCTGAAGGATGAGTTGAGCCGCTGCCATAATTATTTCCGGATTTACTTGGGCATCTCGGTGTACATTTAGCAACGCTATCAGTATCAAAATAGGTTTGATCAATTCTATTATTACTGTTTTTGTAAGAGCAAGTAGCTGCTGAAGCGGTGGTGCTTCCACTTGTATCGGAGAAAGTTCCGCTGCTGCAGGTTCCAGTTCCCGTGCTTGATTCAACTGCAATTCTGCTTGGGCTATATTTTGCATAAGCCTCATTACTAGAATTATCCGGACCGATTTTAATAGGGCCGTTATTGCTAACGCAATATACGATGGGATCTTCCCATTTATAAGTAGTTGCATTGCACTTCCTGGATAAAGAATAATATCCATTTGTTCTTCCGTTAAAATAATGCGAACCATTCTGTGAAGTGATGTCGCTTGGTGAATTAATATAAGCCGTTTGGCCGAAGAGAGTAGTTGGCCAATCGATCGTAACTATGCCACCAACGCTATTAGAAACATTGCTACTGGCGTTATGTTTAGTTTTTCCCACGTTAATTCTTGGATCAATATCGGCGCCCGGGCAGCTATCTACACATGTTGATGAAGTGTTTGTCCAAACATTAGCCTGCCCACCAACTACAACAATAGATTTGCAAGTGCGCACAGGATTTGCTGCGACTCCGGTTACGTCTCTGGTGTCGTCATTTACGTTTCTTGGAATTTTTGTGGTGTAGTTAGCGGCGCCATCGGTTAGGGTATAAGGAGTGCCATATTTATCACGTAGAGCTGGATAGGGATAAGGAACATAGCCCGGAACGCATCCGTTAAAACCCGTGGTTTTGCAGCTTTCGTCACTTCCTTTAAAACGCGGACTAGAAGAGGGGTTGTTACAGCCGTTAGTATTAGTAGATAGCTCGCCAGAAATAGGGACGTTAACTGCCTGATACCAATAAGCGTATCCATTGTTGGTTGTGGAGGCGATATCTAAATTTGTAATCGCATCACATTGAGTAATGCATGGATTTTGTACTGGCCCCCAGTTACCTAAAAAATCGCAAACTCTGGTCGGAGCTGAGCCACCAACAATTCGAAAAAAGCCAAGATTATTATTGCAAGTTCCCGTTGATGTTGCCGCTGTTTTTACTATCGAACCATCTACTAAAATTGAGCTGCGTGCAGCCTTGACAGATGGGTATGAAGCTCCGCCAGAATTTGACCACAATTCCCATTTTGCAGAATCGCTTGAGCCAGAAGGAATGTTTGTAATGCTTCCAGTAGAGCTTTGATTAATTGCCGCACAGGAAATTCTTTGGCAGTTATTTGTGGTCGCTTGCCATGTGCCAAGTTGATTACATTTTCTAGTTGGCAAAGTAGCTACGCTGTAGCCGGTAATTCGAGAATAAAGAGCGGCGTGATCAACATTGGTTTCTCCGTTAGACATGGAGGTGACAGCTCCAACAGTTTTAAATCCGGTGATGCAGCCCGATGATGTGGCATTAACAGGAAAATCAGCAGATTGAGTTTCGGTCCAATTAGCAAAGCCATTGCTTAAGCCTTTATTCTCGCCGGTTTCTAAAATGCCGTAGCCACCTTGGTAATTTCCGCTTACATCCATACCGGCAGTAGAAATTGCTGGACATGAATAACGAACACAGGAGTTGGTAACAGTTCCCCATGATGCCACTCCTCCGTTATTCAGACAGCTCGCTGTTGGAGGAAGTTGATTGCCACTACTGCTTGTCGTCTTCTTCCAAAATCCAGTACAGGTTCCACGCACATCATTCAAACCAAAAATTGATTGTGGAAATTCAGCGTGACCAGCAACTGGAATATTTGGCGATGATGAGCCAAATGTGCGATATTGGTGAGAAATATGAACCAGATTAGTAATTTGCGAAGTGCTGGCTCCGTATTCAGTTTGATTGAGAGAGCTTTGAATGTAATCCGGATCAGAAGGGCTTGAGTTCGGAACGGGATTATGATTAATTGCCGGACAAAGCTGAGGCAAAGGCATTTCAATACAAAGCCCAGCTTCGTGAGGAGTTTCATTTCGATCTATTTCATTGGCAGCAAGACTCATTCCGGAAATATATTCCAGGCAAGGACAGTTTGGACTATTTCCTCCGGCGTCACAATTGGCGCCGGCAATTTTCTTGGGAACATCTATTATGCATTTTCCTAAGGAGCCGTTAGCAATCTTATAAGAGACAACACGTTTTAACTTGGTTGAAAAACCAGAGGTAATACAAATTTCATTAAACCAGCCATAAGCGTTTGGATTTGCTGCTGCCCCAGATGGATTTTTATTTGTGATTGTTGCTGCGGATGAAGCCACAATTCCAAACTTTGCATTACAAAGCGGAAGAAGAACTTGGTTACACTGATTCCTAATTGTAGTAAAAGAACCTGTTGGCTGGTTCGCTAATTCAGCATTATGAGCGTCGATTTCATTCTGAATGCATTCAATATTTAGCTTGCTGCATTCTTCACGTTTTACACAAATTTTATGGTTTTCAACAGATGAGTCGCAGGTTTCAACAGATGGGTCAGTGTTAGTCAGTAAAAGGGCGTCTGTGCAAGAAGTTTGTGCTGAAGCGCATGTAGCGTTGTTGACGGAACTGCTAAGATATTTTATGGCAATTTTAGAGCTGTTGTAAGTGTTAGTTGCATCATTAGCGACGACTAGTTTACGAAAATCAATCGAGGGAAGTAAAACTTTATTTACTGAGTTGTTAATGTCGGGATAGTTTCTATTCACGCAGCTAATTTCTTGCGGATTTAGATAAGTTCCATTTAAATCCTGAACTTTTTGATAAGCGCATAGAGTGGGACGATCTGCAACTTCATCATATTCTTTACGTATAAAAACTTCCGCTGAATAGAAAGGTTCGTAAGTTATCGTTGCACTGGCTTGAGGATCAGCAGAAGTAGAATCTTCGTATCCAGTTTTGCCAAAACCAAGACTGAGTTTTTTTGTATTTAGACCAAAGCTAACGGTAATTTCTGGATAATGAAAATCTGTATCTCCTAAAGTTTGATCTGCTGGAATCGATGAGAGTCCACCATCTCTTCGAGTTGATACATTTAGTATGTAGAGCGGGGGAATAAAAATATTTGACGAATTGCCAGTGTTGGCAAGATTGTAAAGAGGTGGAACGGTAATTCGGTGAGGAGCCTTGATGCATTCCTGCTCGGGAAATAATTGACCAGATTTATTTAGATATCCTTGAGGTTGCGAACCAGGTCGTGTGCTTTGAATGTAAGGAATTCTCATTACCGTTCTCCATTTATCGGCTAAGCCCGGAACGTCATTTGTATTTTTGCCTCCACATTTTCCGTCATTATTTACGCCAGAGATGCAAGTGCCATCAGCTAATTTTTCTGATCCATCAAAGTAGATTGCATTGTAAGCAAGAATTCCTTTGGCGTCGAGGAAGGTACAGATATATTCACCATACTTTACCGCTCTTAGGCGCAGATAGCCGTCAATCGTTCCCATACAATCGCGATCCGAATCATTGCCAATCATTGAGCCGCTTCCACCCGTAAAGATATCTCCGCTCATCATGCATCGATAGGGATCTGAATCTTTAACTTTAAGAGTTCGACATATGTCATATCCACAAAGTTGCGAACAGTGTAAGCCGTTTGCATCATTACCGTATAAACTTTCTTCTTTAACAAAGGCACAGGTCACTGAGCATTCTCTTTCACCACAAGAATGATCGAAGGCCAGAGTGTTGGTGAATCTTAAACACGTTTCCAAAGTGTGAGTCGCTTCAGTATCGGTAAAATTTGTTCCTACATAACCTTTGTGGTAAGCTGTATCTGTTCTTATATCTTTGTTGTAAATATTGGCATGCATGCCACAAAGGTAACCAAGGCCAATACCGCGATTACCAAGTTTATCAGCGTGGTCCTTAGCCGGAGATCTAGCTCCATCACCGCTAAAAACACTGGAATACATATAACCCATATCAACCGTTATCTTAGTCCCACTCACGCCCAGCGAACCTAATAAATCCATTTCCCAAAAAGCCTTATGACCTAAACGTTGGTCATGCAGTTGTTTAAGATTATATTCAAAATCGTCCTCAAAATCTCTTAAATTTCCGTTGTCCAATGCGGCATCAGCAGGTTTTGGGCGATAAAACCAGGAGTCAACGCCTCCGTCGCTATTTCCACCGGATTCACTGCTGGTTCCTCCGGTAGCGCAATTAGTTGAGTTGGCGTTGACATCCAAATTACAATCGATTGTTGCGTAACAATAGCCGTTAGAGCAGGTGTGACCATCTCCTGTAGAATCGCATGCGCTATTAGCTATGACAGGACTGGGATCGGTTTGCGGAGAACAGCGATAAGGAACTTGAACTTCTGGCCTACAGATTGTTCTCGTGCATATTGGCTCAGACAAAGAGCCAACTACATAAGCCGCATTGATAAGCCTTTGGTAATCCGAAACATAGTCAGAACCTTGAGCTAAAATTTGTGAGACATCATCAGTGTCATTATCTTCGCAATCAGTCCGACAATTATGGATTTCACAACTAGAGCCAGTTATTAGATAAGGCAGCTGGGCTTGCGTGAAGTTGAAGCATTTCAACCTATTGTCGCAATACTTGTAATCGCTTGTATTGACATCGGTAAATTTAGACTCATTCAACTCATTAGGGTGCAGCAAATTACAGGGTAGAAGATTGCAATTAGTTAGCGGATTTGGCACTACGTTACCACTAGTAGGAGTGCCGACATACGCAACTTGATGACAAGACCTTGCTACACAATTCACTCCGGAATTAGCAGTAACCCCAGCTTCAACCGCGTCACAAAACCTAATGCAATCCTTATTATGAATAGCGTAATCAACACCCTTTACGTTGGCTGGAACACTAGCGCTATCTGGATTGGATATTGTAGAACATTCATTGACGCAATTCTTTAGCGGGTAGGCGGTTGATGTATCCGAAACCTGGCTACAAAGCGGTAAGTCAGAAAGATCAGCGCAATTAACGCGATGATTTGCAGTTGATCCCGCCGTTAAAATTGAAGTGGTCGGAATAGTCCAGGTTTTACCCGGAACGTCCGAGCACAAAGGCAGTGGGTAATAATAAAGACAGTTATCTCCAGCCTGGGCAGTTCCGCTAACTGCGCTGCAATCTTGAGTGGGGGGGGCTGAAATTGCTTTTAGTGCAAAAAAAATAGTTGAAAGACTCAAAATTAAGACAGCAAAAACGGTTAAGTTTTTTGCTATTTTCTTTGTCGTTTCAGGATTTTTTAAGTTCATCGACTAGCTTACAGAAATAATCACCGCGCTGTTCAAAATTTTTCCATTGATCAAGCGATGCGCAAGCGGGAGAAAGTAAGAGCGTTTTTTCTGTTAGGCTAGATTTTTTTGCGTCAAAATAGGCTGATTTGAAGGCTAGTTCCAAATTTCCGCATTTCTCAAAATTTACAGAATTTTTTTCTAAAATTTTTGCGAATTCTTCAGTAGCTTCGCCGATCAAATAAGCCTTGGTAATTTTTTTGAAGTAAGGCTCAAGAATCTTAATCCCGCCTTCTTTCGGCCGACCACCAAGAATCCAAAAAATATTCTCGAAAGATTTAAGTGCCGGTTCGGTTGACTCAGCATTTGTTGCCTTGCTGTCATTAACAAATCTGATTCCATCTTTTTGTCCAACAATTTTACAGCGATGTGGCAAGCCTTCAAATTTTTGAATCGCAGAAATTATTTTCTTTTCGTCGGTTAGTCCAAAGCAGTAACTAATCGCAAAAGCAAAGGCCATATTTTGATCATTGTGCTCACCCGGCAAAAATTCTGACTTCAGTTCGAGATAAGAATCAGTGCCGGAAATTTTATTTACTAACTTTCCCGCAACTAACGAAACACCATTTTCATGAATTTTTTTTGTTGAAATCGGAATTAATTTCGCGCGGAAATTTTTGTCATTTTTAAATTCTTCAAAAACTTTACGAGAATTTTCATTGTCGACATCAATCAGCGCAAAGTCTTGCTCTGTCTGGTTTTGAAAAACTTTCTTTTTCGCTTCAATGTAAGCTTCCATCGAGCCGTGGTGATCAATGTGATCCGGCGTTATATTTAACAGCGCGGCAATTTTGAAGTGAGTCTGAGTGAGAAGATCAAGCTGGTAAGAAGAGGTCTCGAAGATGTAAACCATGACACTTGTCATTGGCAAATCGAAGCAAGGAATGCCAATATTCCCACCAACCGCAGCAGAAACTTCCAACTCTTTAAAAATAAAACCGGTGAGGGCGGTAGTAGTAGATTTGCCGTTAGTTCCAGTAATGGCGATGAACTCATTATTGCGATTTAGTCGGTAAAAAATCTCAATGTCGCAAGCAATTTCAGCGCCAGTTTTTTTGGCGATTTCAAAAATTTTATGTGAAGGAAGAATTCCGGGAGAAAGACTAATTACGGTTTTTGAGTCGTAAGAAATTTCGTCGGGATTTTTTTCTCCCGAATTATTGTCATCAATTGTGATCACTTCTTTGCCAGTCTGCTTCAAATATTTAGCAGCCGAGAGACCAGAAATGCCTAAGCCGTAAATTACGTATTTCATTTATTTTGTTATATTTTCTTAGATCTTCCAGCCGTCATCCTCGCGAAAGAGGGGATGCAGGATAACGCGCTCGGAGTAGGTGATTAGATTTTTTGAATCCCCGCTTTCGCGAGGATGACGGGTGAAAATAAGTGGATAACGAGCGTTAAGAGCGAAGTTTAAAAATCGCTTCTGAATAACTTTTCGAACCAAATATGTAAGAGCCAGAAACCAAAACGTCTGCACCAGCAGAGACCACCAGTTTAGAAGTTTCTTCGTTAATTCCACCATCAACTTCGAGTTCAATTTTTCTACCACTTCTCTCAATTTTTTTTCTGATATTTTCTATTTTCTTCAATTGTGAAGAAAGAAATTTTTGTCCGCCAAAGCCAGGATTGACCGTCATCACCAGAATCAAATCGAGCTTCTCTAGAACGTAATCAAGAGTATCTTCGTGGGTTGAAGGCACAAGAGAAACTCCCGCTTTTTTGCCGTAAGATTTGATTAGATCCAAGCTGCGATCGAGATGAATAGAAGCCTCAGCGTGAATTGTAATAATGTCGGAACCAGCCTCTGCAAAATTCTTAATATGATTATCGGGATTATTAATCATCAAATGCACATCGTAAGGTAAATCAGAAACCTTTCGAATAGACTTCACCACCTCATTGCCAATCGTCAAATTCGGCACGAAACTTCCGTCCATCACATCAATGTGAATATAGTCAGCGCCAGCTTTTTCGATGTTTTTTATCTCTTCTCCAAGTTTGGAAAAATCAGCGGAAAGAATTGAGGGAGAAATTTTCAACATGAATTATTTATTTTTGCAGCCCATGGCCACGATGTCGTAGATTGGATGTTCCAAGCCAGAAACTGAAGGGCTTGAGGCGAAGAGCCAGCCGTAAAAAATACGAGTTTTTTGACGTAGAATTTCTTCGCTACTTTTTTCAATTTTGATCTCGGAAACTTCGACAAGGATTTTGCTTTCTGGCTTTTGATCGAGAGGCGCTTGCCAGCATTTACGCACTGAAACAGCGATGCTGCCGAGATCAACTTCTTGCCCAGTTCTTATTTCAACCAAAGTAGTTTTTGCCGTAGTTTTATTTAAAACTTGTAGCTGCGCTATATTACTGAATCTCGCAGAATCTAGATTTTCTGGAATGGGAACTTCTTGCGCCGAAAGCGAGCTAGAAAATAAAAAAAGTAATACGATCAGAAAATTATTTTTTTTCATCTTCTTCCTTCTTGTTCTTGTCGCCAAAAATAAATTTACCGAGAAGATCTTCAAAGCTCACCGAAGATTGAGTGAATTGAATTTCTTCACCATCTTTCAGGTTTTCTTCATCTCCGCCGGGGCTAATCGAAAGATATTTTGAGCCAAGCAAACCTTCGGAAGAAATTTTTGCTGAAGAATCAGATGGTAATTTTACCGAGTTATTGAGGTTAATTTTTAAGACCGCGCGAAAATCTTTTTCATCGAGAATTTGCTCCTCAACAGTCCCGACTTTTACCCCAGAAATTTTCACATCACTGCCGGAGTTAATGCCGTCAATATTGTCGAATTTAGCGATTAGGCGATAGCCTTTCGCGTCGCTAACTTGAGTGCTGCGGAGAGAGCTGAAGAGAAAAAAAATCGCACAAAAAAGAACAAAGGTTCCAACGATGATTTCAAAATAGTTGCTAGTTTTGTTCATATTTACTCTGGTTTCCAGGCTTGATATTGTTGGCTTGTTGAATTTTTTGGTTTGTGTGAATTTTTTGTTCCCGTGAGGTTAGGCAAGTGAATTTTTTGCCAGGAAAATTTATGAGATTTGTTGAGAGTCGGCGTTAAATCGCTTATATAATGCAGCCAGATATGCCAATCCATTGGAACTTTTGAAGGCTCAGCAATGCCTTGGTAAATCACAAATCTTTTACCGTTTTTTTTGTGCAAGAAATATTGGTTACCGAACTCGTCGGAGCCAATTTTGTTACATGAAGATCTGATCAGAAAGTAGTTAATGAAGCGCATTATGTTAATCAAAAATTGTTTTCGCGATTGTTAATATTGTAATTTTTTCGACGCCACATTTTCTTAAGGCTTTCGCACAATTTTCAACCGTCGCACCAGTTGTCATCACGTCATCAAATAGAAGAATTTTTTTACCAACAAGTTCTTTACGATATTTTTTATTCACCAAAAACGCGCGCTTTAAATTCTTCTCGCGCTGCTCTTTTCTAAGCGAGACCTGTGACACAGTGTCGGCAATGCGCCACAATAAATCGGGAATAAATTTTTTCTTGGATAAATATTTTCCGATCAAAATCGCCTGATTAAATTTGCGTTCGCGCAATTTTTTTACATGAAGAGGAACGGCGCAAATCAAATCGCAATCATCGATCTCGCTTTTGGCTTTTTCTCCTAAAAGCTTTGCCAGCTTCTGCGCTAAAAAAGTTTGGTCATTATATTTTAAATCACCAATCGCCTTGCCGATTATTTCATTGTAACGAAAAATCGTTACGACCTTGTCGTAAGCTGGGCGCTTAAGCAAACAAGCTGCGCAGAAAGGCTTCATATGCTTGATTTCAATCTCAAAAGGATAGGCGCAAATCGAGCATTTTGGTTCGGTAATAAACTTTAATTTTGGCCAACAGCATCCACAAAATAAAGCATCTCTGTTGATTATTTCCTGACAGAAAAGACAGTGATTAGGAAATAAAAATTCTAAAAATTTCTTCATGTTATTTGATCGTGAACTCTTACGGCAGAACCGCCGACGTGGTGTTAAAAATAATTTTCTTCAGCAAGAAGTTTCTAATCGAATTAATGAGAATCTCGATTTACTTAATCGCGAATTCAAAAATATTTTAGAAATCGACGAAGAAAATTTTTCCTACCCAGAGAATGTTTTTGACTTGGTTTTAAGCAATCTCGACTTCCACCTTATCAACGAAATTCCGCAATATTTAATCAAAGTTAAAAGCATTTTGCAGCCTGGCGGAGTTTTTATCGCCAGTTTTTTTGGCGAAGAAAATCTTTCCGAGCTCGCTCATGTTTTACACAAAACCGAAAATGAAATTTACGGCGGAATTTCACCGCGGATGCCGCCAACGATTGATGTAAAAACCGCCGCCGCCTTACTGAACAAGGCCGGATTCCAAAATCCAATTTCTGATTTCGACAAAATCCTGGTAGAATATTCCGACCCACTTGATCTGCTTAAAGATCTGAAAATGATGGGGCAGGGCAATATTTTGCATCAGCGCTCACGCCGATTTTTTACCAAAAACTTCCTCAACAAAACTTCAAAAAATTATCGCGAAATGTATGGAGCCTCTAGTGGCAAAGTTTTAGCGACCTTCGAAATCGTCACGATTATTGGAAGTAAGTAATATCTGAATTCAACACCTGAGAGCCTGTCAAAAAAGTCTCATCCAAAAAATATGAAAAAATTATACATTAAAACCTACGGCTGCCAAATGAATGTTTACGATTCTGATCGCATGCAAGACCTGATGGAAAATGTTGGCTACGAAACGATAGATAGTCCGGAAGGCGCAGACATGGTTATCATTAACACTTGTCACATTCGTGAAAAAGCATCGGAAAAATTATTCTCTGATCTCGGCAGAATTCGTCCGCACAAAAATAAAAAAGCTGACGAAGGAAGTCAGATGATCGTTGCCGTTGCTGGTTGCGTAGCACAAGCGGAAGGTGAAGAAATTTTCAAGCGCTCGAATGTTGTCGATATTATTGTTGGGCCGGAAAGCTACCAAACTCTGCCGGATCTAGTCGGAAAGATGATCCGCGAAAAGAAGAAGCAGATTAATTTAGATTTTACCCCTGATAATAAATTCGATGTTTTGCCTGAAAGCAAAACGGGAGTAGGGGCCTCGGCCTTCGTTACCATTCAAGAAGGATGCGACAAATTTTGCACCTTCTGTGTCGTGCCTTATACAAGAGGTTCAGAATATTCACGCGAAGTTTCTAAGATTGTCGATGATGCGAAGCGCCTGGTTGATCAAGGTGTCAGTGAGATTTACTTCCTCGGACAAAACGTAAATGCCTATCACGGATTAGATGTGAAAGGCGAGCCCGCAAGTCTCGCCAAGTTAGTCGAAGAAGTCGCAAAAATCGATGCCGTAAAAAGAATTCGCTACACCACTTCGCATCCTCGTGATATGTCTGAAGACTTGTTTGCCGCACATCGCGATATTGAAAAGCTAATGCCATTTTTGCACCTGCCAATCCAATCGGGGGCAAATTCTGTTTTGAAAGGAATGAACAGAAAGCATACGAGACAAGATTATTTCAAAATCATCGAGAAACTGCGCGCTGCAAGGCCAGACATCGGCTTATCTTCAGATTTCATCGTCGGATTTCCAGGAGAAACTGACCAGGATTTCGAAGACACAATGGACCTGATCCGCCAAATAAAATTCACACAATGCTATTCCTTCAAATATTCCCCGCGCCCAGGAACGCCGGCTGCCGAAGCTAAAATTCAAGTCGAAGAAAAAGTAAAAGAAGAAAGATTATTCAATCTTCAAAAACTTCTCACCGAACAACAAAGTGAATTCAATCAAAAGTCTGAAGGGCAAATAATGCCCGTCTTGTTTGAACGCAAAGCCCCCGATTCTGGTAAAGCAAAAGCCCGCTCTGCCACACAGCTATGGGGTAAATCGCCTTACCTGCAATCTGTAATCGTCGACGTTGCGAGCGAAGAAGAAGCTAGAAATTACTTCGGAAAAATAGCAGATGTAAAAATTTTGAAATCGAGACCAAGCAGCTTAGTGGGAGAGCTCTCCTAATTCTTGCTGGTCGAACTCAATTTCTACTTACGAAACCCGAGCTCAAAGACCAAGGCCGGCTTAAAGAAAAAAGAATAAATTTTATTACTTCATGAGCGCCTTTTCTTTAAAAACAGAAATCGAAATCGCCGGGATAAAAATTTTTCTTACGCAAAAAAGAATTAGGAGTTTGCACTTGAGAATTTCTGCGCCCGATGGAGAGGTGAGGGTGTCAGCTCCTTTGCGATATGGATTGGCGCGAATTAAAGAATTTATTTTACAAAAGATTGAGTGGATTAAAAAAAATCAGATTCGAATTCGTAAGTTGCGCGATGAAGGAAAAATTATTTTACCGAAAAAGTTTATTTCGGGTGAAGAGCATTATTTTTTTGGCGAGAAGTTTCTTTTGGAGTTGGTGCAAAATAGCACTGCCAACAAAGTCTTATTTAAGATAAGTGGAGTGGAAGTGTCGCGGGGGAATGTGATTGAGCTTCACGTCAAAAAACTTTCGAACTTGGCACAAAGACAGAAGTTGATGGATAATTTTTATCGCAAGCATTTGAAGGAAGTTGTTCCGGGGATGATTACTAAATACGAAGAAAAAATGGGTGTTGCGGTCGCAGAATTCAGGGTGAAAAAAATGAAAACGCGCTGGGGAACTTGCAATGTAAAGGCTCGCCGTATCTGGCTTAGCTTGGAATTAGCCAAAAAGCCTCTGGGGTTTTTAGAATCGACCGTTGTTCACGAGATGGTACATTTGTTAGAGCGCGGACATAATAAAAAATTCTACGGATTGATGGATCAATTCATGCCAGAATGGCAAATTTGGGATAAGAAAAAAATTGAAATTTAAGCGGCTAATCCAGAATTAAGTTGCAACTTTGCCCGCTAAAGCTCGTCGCAATCTTGATCGCAGCCTGGGGGGATGAGTAAGGATGAGTAAGAAGTAAAAAAACCCTAAGCCAGTCTTATTCCATCTTTCTCAATAGTGATTAACCGCTTTTTATAGAGCTTGCCGATGGCTTTTTTGTAGTTGCTCTTGCTGACCTTGAAAGCTTCGTAGATTAACTCAGGAGAGCTTTTGTCTGTAAGATCAAGAGTGCCGCCTTTAGCTCTAACCCATTTTAAAATATCTTCTGAAAGAGAGTAGATGGCCTCTCCGCCTTGGCTTTGAAGGATGAGGTCAATTTTACCATCTTCGCGAATATTCTTGATATAGCCATTCATGCGATCACCCACTTCTATTGGCTGAAGAATATCAATATTGTGAATGAGGCCCATATGCTCGTTATTCACCACAGCCTTGTAACCATAGTCATTTCGCCTGGCGATTAACAAACTCACTTCCTGATTTTTGAGAAAATTATATCCATCCTCCTCCTTCATAAACTTGCTAAGTTTACTACTAGCGGCAATGCGTCCGGTGACATCGATGTATAAAAACACAACATAGGAATTGCCGACAACCATTGGAATCAACTGCTCTTTGAAGGGTACCAACAAATCTTTAGGAAGTCCCCAATTCAAAAAAGCGCCGAATGAACTTGTTGAGGTAACTTTGAGATGAGCGCATTTCCCAACCTCGCAATAAGGAATTTCTGAAGTTGCAACGAGACGATCTTCTGAATCCAAATAGAGAAAAACTTCTAGCTCGTCGCCAATCTTAAACGCATCTGGAACATAGCGAGAAGGCATTAATATTTCGCCCAAATCCCCTCCGTCTAGGTAGAGTCCGAAGTCAACTTGCTTGACGATTTGTAGTTTATTTACTGTTCCGACTTTGGCCATGTTTGTATTGATGTTATTCTTAACTAGGTTGGAGTGATGATCCAATCACTCCATTCAATAATAACAACTTTATGCAACTTTACGTAGGAATCGCTGGAAGCATTTTATGCATCGTGGCTCTTGCCATTACACTTTTTAGAATCGGTTTTGGCGATTCTATAGAGTATAAGCTACTCAACTTATTTGGCGGTGTTTGCTTGCTTTATTATGCGGTGATTGAACGCATTATTCCGTTCATTATCTTGGAAGCAACTTGGGTTTTACTGCCATTGATTACCTTACTTTCATCTAAGGTTAAAACTAAGAAACCAACTGAATCGCCAAATCAATCTCGTTAATAATTCTTAATTTATCACGCCCAAGAATGCCTTTTAGAACTAGATGGTTAGAAGCGTGGTCACTGCGGAAGATAGTTTTGTTTAGATTCAAATTTTCTAATAACAGATGCATTTCTTGAAATAATTCTTGTCTCGTCATCTCTCGCCAGTCGCCGTTGAATCCACTTTCAAATCGTTCTGATCCCAAGGGAAATTCTGGAACTAAAGTTGAGAGATATTCTGGTTGAGCTTGATTCATTAATTCCGCGGAGGCGAGGGCATGTTGCTCACTGTATTTCGGGCCGCCAAGACCGTTTAAAATCATCACCGAACTTTTGATTCCGGCTTCTTTTATCTTTTTTAAAGCCTCAAGAGATGACTCAAAAGTTTCACCTTTTTCTATCAAACTTAGCAGCTCTGTGTCGCCACTTTCACAGCCAACATAAAAAATCTTCAAACCCATTTCCTGTAATTCGCGTAAATCTGAAATAGACTTGTTAAGTAGATTGCGGGGCAGGCAGTAAGAAGAAACGCGCTGCAGGTTCGGGAAATATTTGTTAATCAGTTGCATAATTTCTTTCAGTCTTTTCATCGACAAACTCACGGCATCACCGTCAGCAAGAAAAACTCGAGTAACTGGAAAGTTGTTTTGCACTAGGTATTTCAACTCCGCATCGATCTCTTCAATCGCTTTTGGCTTGAAGCGTTTTTGCTCATCTTTGTACATATCACAAAAAGTGCACTTATTCCAAGAGCAGCCGTTGGTGACTTGTAGAATCAAAGACTTCCATTCGCTTGGTGGACGAAAAACTGGCTCGATGTAGTTTAGTGGGTACATGGGATTTTTTTGTTAGTCATTTTATTGCAGAGGGCGAATGAGTCGCCTTAATCCTTGTGATTAAAAACCATTATGGATTGCAACGCTACGCTCGCAATGACGAGGTTTTTTTGCACATAAGGCATATTATGTAACTGAAGCGAATTAGAAGCAGTTTAATCTCGTTAAACTTACTGCCTCTAGCTATCCTTCTTGCTAGGTAGATAATCTGCACCAAACGCTGCAACACCGTTTTTGATGTTCTGATTTTAAGTTTGTTGTTATTTTTTCCTCGATTCCAGCTTGCACGGGGATGACATTTTAATAGTGCACACTTACCACGTCATCTCCGCGCAGGCGGGGATCCAGAAAGATAGATAGTCACCTAAATTTCGTTGAAGTTACCGCCTTTAACTTGAGACATTTTTTCGGCATAGATTCTTTTTGGAGTTGTTGATGGCTTGAGAGGCGTGGCAAGATCAAGCGCCTCAAGCGAAGAGGTTTGTGGTTTTTTATATTGAGATTTTTCATTTATAGCTTTCATCACCGACGCAGGAACCGCCGCTTTTCTTGATTTCGTATCAAATTCAAAATTAACTACGTCGGTAACATCAGCTGCATTACTCTGAAGCACGAATTTTTGTAAGTCTGCGAACTCAGGAAGTTGCTGACTCAAGCCCTGAAGATGAGCTTCTCCGACAACTATTATTACCACATCAGGAGCAGACTGATTTGCTAAGTTATCTCTAACATCTTGAGCCATTCCTTCGTGAATGAGTGTGTAGTTTAAGCAAGCTCCCCAATCGTCGTAATATGTTTTTGCATCAGGATATTCTCCTTTCTCAACGCTTGCCTCCATCTTTTTTAAAATCACATCATCATCGATTGCTTCCAGTCTTTTAAAGTGAGCAAGTAACTCTGCTGGAGTCCCTGCTTTTATTTCTGACGAAAGCTCTTCCCAAGTTTGCGGAACTAGTTCTCGCCACCTTTTTTTAACTCCTCCCATCGGGATTAGCCTACTGTCTAGAAATTCAGTAGTCGCAATATGAACCTCTCTTGATGGGGCATTTTTTAACTTCTCTAATTGCTCCGAAACATCAGCCGGAACGCCATCGAGAGCAGCCTCTCTATTTCCATTAACCACATGAGTCATCCCATTAACCTTGTAGGTCTGACTTTCAAATTCTGAAAAAACCCTCACGTCTAGATGTCTAAGATCGCACTCTTCGATGAGCTGTTTTAGCAGAGAAGAATAAGACATGTCGCTGTGATTCTCGGCGATGTAGATTGCTAATGGACGATTAGCTGGCATGAAATCTCCTTTTAAAAACTATGGCTAAAAAATACTGTCATCCTGAGCAAAGCGAAGGATCTCGTGAATAAGACTCTTGAGATCCTTCGCTTTGCTCAGGATGACAAAACATTATTGAGGTTTAATAAAGATCAACTCTGTGAACCCAGTAGTGGTTTTTTGAATAGCCAAACAAAGCTTTAACCGCCTCATTCGCTTTTTCTCGATCGCTGTTTTTTAAGTTAGATTTGTCGACATGTTTCTGGAATATTTCTTGAACAGCTTTTGGTGATTTTTTGTAATCTTGGTTTTTTAAAAATAGACGAACGTAGAGAACCCCTTCTTTGTCTTGATAGGTATTGACCACAGAAGCTTTTGACAGAGGAAGATTCTTAACAATTTCCTTGGTTGCTTGGTCAAAAATCTTTTTTACTTGCGAGGGATTTTTGAAATTAATTTGCCCCAAAATATCCGACTCAACTCGAGAAAATTTCGCCTGAATCACTTTAGAAATTTCGGCTCTCGCGTCATTTTCAGCGATTAGTTTTTGTGATTCCTTTCTCTTGTCCGGATAAGCCAATCCAGACGCTGCAACGCCATTTTCGAGGTAAGGATTAAAAACCCAATTTGGTAAATCATGTTTTGTGCCGGAACAGCCAGCAAGCAAAGTGCAAAAAATTAGGAGCGATATTTTTTTCATAATCTGATTAAAAGTTTGTTGTTATTTTCTGGATCCCCGCCTGCGCGGGGATGACAGTTGAGAGTGCGCACTTACCACGTCATCCCCGCGCAGGCGGGGATCCAGAAAGATAGATAGTCACCTAAATTTCGTTGAAGTTACTGCCTTTAACTTGAGATATTTTTGGTCTTTCTGGAGTTGGCGAGGGAGGCGTGGCAAGATCAAGCGCATCAATTCTCTGCTTCGAAATAGCCTTAAATTTTTCTCCAAAATCTTCGTAAGATTTTTCTAAGCCATTCCTCATTTCGAGCAGCTGCGATTCAGAATAATTCTTAGAAAGTTCGAGAGTTTTTGCGTGTAATTCTGAATTAATTTCTATCGGTTTTGCTGATTTTTTCTCGTGAGTTAATGCGTAAGCAAGCGGCAGAGTAAGGTTTTCAAAGGAGATCATTGTGGTTGCTGCTTTGTTTGCCTCGGTATCAACCATGGCGTGGCTGTTTGAGCCAAAATCTAATCCTCCATGGCCTCTGTATTTTTTTTGATCTTGATCTGAAAACGACCTGTAACCAATCCCGTAAGTATGATTTCCTGGCTCTCTGTAGTAGCCATCTGGCACTAAAACTTGTCGCGAATTAAAGATCTCGAGGGTTTCTGGTTTTTTAAAAATACTAAATTCTGGCTTATTGCTCAATGTGTGAAAAGTCACCATGCTCATTGATTCTGGAGTAGCGTAACCTCCACCAGCTGTCATCTCGTGATAAATACATGACGGCACCACCTGTAAGAATTTTCCATCGTGATAATGCTTGCCGAATTCTACGCGTAATTCTGGGTGGCTTCTAATCCGAGTTTTGCCATCGAGAGCTATTTCCATCTGATCAGCGGTAAAAAATTTTACCGCTGATGATTTTTCCGGTCCGACTTTTTCTTTAACTCGATCGATCACTAATTCATTTACTACATCGCCAAATTCTTTCGGGGAATGTTCGGCCGCACTGGCGACCGCAACTATAATTCGGCCAAGCAACTCATAGCCTAAATTATTGTAAAAATGCTCACCGATATTTTCTCCATACCTTCCTGCTCGAGGAGCTTTTTTGGTATCGAGCATGTCCTTGGAGATGCGCCTATTAACGTTGTCATAAACTTCTCCAATCAGATCTTTTACTGAAAAGTTGCTAAGACCAGAAGTGTGTTGCGCCAACTGCTGTAGGGTTATCTGCTCAAAATTAGGCTGTTGTTCTAGCTCTTCGGTAATGTATTTAGAGTCAGGATAATGCTCCTTTAAGAGCGGTAAAATATCGGATAATTTTGTGTCGATTTCATCCGCTAAATATTGCTGATATTTTCCTTCTTCAGTCATTCTGAGCATTGTGGCCGCAGTAACCATTTTCGTCATGCTGCCGGCGCAAAAAATGGTGTCATCTGCAGCGCCCTCAGAGGCGAAATTTTCTGCAACGCCGTGGTCGCCAAATGTCATAACCGATACTGAAGAAGAAGTTGCAACCCCATCAGCTGCTATTGAGTCAGAGGTGGATGTGGCTGCCACTCTAGCGTCTCTAAGATCATCAATTTTAATGGAACCCGTTAAAAGTTCTCGCGATAGGTCTGTCGGATTTTTAAATTCGGTCGGCATGAAATCTCCTTTTAAAAACTGTTATTAAACCTTGTAACTCTTGGTCAAACTCATCATTTAAATTCATCACTCTGTAGCCGAAATTTTTTAGATTATTTTTTAGTTCGAAGACTTTTTGTTTATTTGAAACATCGACAGAAAATTCCGGAAAAATTCCAACTCCGTTTTGTTCTAAGAAGCACCAATCGAATAAATGTGAGGGATCTTGTTTGCGGTCTGGAAGGCCGGTTTCGCGGCTGTAGGCGATGTCGGAATGGCCGACGATATTTTCTGAGGTGATTTTGTATTTTGTGATCAGGTGTTGGCAGAGTTCAAGGCCGGCCTGCATCTGCGCCACTTCAAACTTTTTCTCAAAGGGTGCAGAGTTAATAAATTCGATGCCAATTGAAGTTTTATTTAAGCCATCAACACCGCGCCAATAGCTAACTCCAGCGTGATAGGCCACATCATTTTCATCGACTAATTCAAAGATTTTTCCATCTTCTTCGATCAAAAAATGTGAGCTAACTTGATACTCACAAAGCTGTTTAATCGCATGCTCGGCAGAGTTTGCTGCAATGTGGTGAAGAACTAAAAATTCGATATTTCTTGGTTCGATTTTCTTTTCGAAAAACTCGGAAAATTTTTTACTACGATCGATCAAAATCATTTTTTTGACATTACAATTTCAGAAAATACGTTGCCGCTTCAATACTGCCACGCTTCGACAGGCTCAGCGTGACGGTCACCCTGAGCCTGTCGAAGGGCGACATTCATTTTATTTACCAATCCAATGGCTACAAAAAAGAACACGGTAACAAGAACTTCGAAAGAAGTTGAAGCATTACAATTTCACATGCAAGGCCAGCCAGGAAAGGTTGCTATGCATGCCACCAAGCCACTTAATACTCAGCGCGATTTGGCCCTCGCCTATTCTCCAGGCGTTGCGATTCCTTGCTTGGAAATTCAGAAAAATCCTGATGCTGCTTACGATTATACTTCAAAAGGAAATTACGTTGCGGTGATTTCAAACGGCACTGCAGTGCTTGGTCTCGGAAATCTCGGCGCCCTTGCTGGTAAGCCAGTAATGGAAGGAAAGTCAGTTTTGTTCAAACGTTTTGCCGATATCGATTCAGTCGACATAGAAGTTGCCACAGAAAATCCTGATGAATTTATCAATGCTGTTAAATTTCTTGGGCCAACTTGGGGCGGTATTAATCTAGAAGATATAAAAGCTCCCGAGTGCTTCATCATCGAAAGCAAGTTGCGCGAAATAATGGATATTCCTGTTTTTCACGACGATCAACATGGAACTGCGATTATCTCTGCCGCCGGTATTATCAACGTTTTGCACCTTTCTAACAAAAAATTTAAAGACATTAAAGTCGTCGTAAATGGCGCTGGCGCTGCTGGTATTGCCTGTCTAGAACTCTTGAAAGCAATGGGCCTTCCGCACAATAACGCCCTACTCTGCGACACTAAAGGCGTTATTTACAAAGGCAGAACAGATGGCATGAATCAATGGAAATCAGCTCACGCCGTAAATACAAAATTACGCACATTAGAAGAGGCGATGAAAGATGCTGACGTGTTTCTTGGCCTTTCAGTTAAAGGTGCGGTGACAAAAGCTATGGTCAAATCAATGGCGAAAAACCCAGTGATTTTCGCAATGGCCAATCCAGATCCAGAAATCACTCCAGAAGAAGTTCATGCTACTCGTGACGATGCAATTGTTGCTACGGGCCGTTCGGATTACGAAAACCAAGTGAATAACGTAATGGGCTTCCCTTATATTTTCCGTGGTGCTCTCGACGTTCGTGCCTCAACGATCAATGAAGAAATGAAGATCGCCGCTGCGAAAGCCATCGCCGAACTAGCACGCGAACATGTTCCTGAAGAAGTAATAAAAGCCTACGCCGGCCGCCGCGACATGAAGTTCGGCAAACATTACATCATCCCAACTCCATTTGATTCACGTTTGATCCACGTAGTTCCAATGGCAGTTGCTAAAGCTGCAGTTGCAACTGGCGTCGCGCGCAAACCAATTAAAGATTGGGATGCTTACAAAAGAGAATTACAAGCCCGTCGCGATCCTACGGTTAACAGCCTTGGCATGATTTTCGAAAAACTCGAAAGATCACCAAAAAAAGTAATTTTTGCCGAAGGTGAACAGCCTGAAATCATTCGAGTTGCCGCAATGTGGCGCGACTCTGGCTACGGAAAGCCAATTCTGATTGGCAAAGAAAAACGTATTCTGGAAAACATGAAAGAAGCTAATGTAGATCCAAAAGGCATCGAGATTTACAACGCTTCAATCTCAGACGAGAACAGCAAATTCACCGATTACCTTTACAAAAAATTGCAACGCAATGGCGTTCTTCGTTCTGATTGCGCACGCATGATCAACAATGATCGAAATGTTTTTGCCGCATCAATGCTTGCTTGTGGACATGGCGACGCACTCGTTACCGGCCTAACTCGTGGCTATCGCAAAGCAATGACAGACGTCTGGCAAGTTATCAAAAACAAGAAGGATAAAATTCTTCTTGGTGTTTCAATGGTGATCTCAAAAAATCGCACAATTTTCATTGCCGACACTGCTTGTTCAGAACTTTCTTCATCTGAGCATCTCGTAAAAATTGCACTGCAAACTGCTAAAAAAGTAAAAGACATGGGCTACGAACCACGCGTTGCTTTTCTCTCTTTTTCGAATTTTGGCTCAGCTTTAAAGGCAGAATCTTCTCGCGTTAAACACGCGGTTGAGCTTCTCGACGAAATGAAAGTAGACTTTGAATATGACGGCGAAATGACTGCTGACGTGGCTCTGAACATTGATAAAATGTCGAAATACCCTTTCTGCCGCTTAACCGCGCCGGCAAATATTTTGATCTGCCCAGGTTTACACTCAGCAAGCATTGCAACAAAACTTTTAGAAGAAGTGGGTAACTGCACTGTGATCGGCCCAATCTTGGATGGCTTCGAAAAATCTGTTCAGATCGTCACCATGAACTCTTCAATCAATGATATTTTGAATATGGCAGCTATTGCAGCTGTTGGTTCGCAAACAAAATAATTTAAGAAATATGTCGGATTTTCATGAACAACAAGCTTTGCTTCCTGCAGCCGAAGTAGGAGAAGGAGGAGGAGGAGGGATGCAGCTCTTTCCTATCGGCGGCGCTAGTATGGATAGCGTTATAAGCTTACCAGCTTTAAATCCGCTTCCCATTCAAAGTCCCGACAACATATTCAAAAATATGAATGCTCTCAACTCAACTATAACTCAACTTGGAGAGCAAGTATGCGATCATCTCGGAACCAGCTCTCCAAAAGGAGATCAAATCGCACCAAGTTTGGGGGCCGCAGAAATCAATCAAGCAAAAGCACCAACATTTGTTTCTGAAGCGGGAATAAAAGAATTAGGAATGGCGGGTGGGCCGCAGCAACGTTAAAATTAACTAATATCAATCTTCGACAAATCGCCCATTTCATCAAATAGTGATCGAATACACGAGAGCAGCAACAACCTATTCTCGCGCAGATCTTTATTCGCATCGTTAACCATCACATGAGCAAAGAAATGTGTGAGCGGCAATTCCAAAATATCAAGCAGTTTAAAGGCAGAAATAAATTCTCCTTTCGTTACTAATTTAACAAAATCAGCAGAGATTTGTTTAACGCGACGATAAAGTGTGCGCTCATATTTTGTTTTTATCGCCAGGCGCGAAGGCTTCCCACTGTAAATCTTGCCATCTTTTTTTTCTTCGATCGCCAGAATATTTGTCGATCTTTTGTAGAGCGCGATCAAGTTTTTATGCTTCTCATTTTTTAGAATTTCATCCAAAAATTTTATTTTTCTAGCAAGGTAAAGAATATCTACAGACTTATGCGCATCAAGGTCTGAGAGATATTGTTCGATAACCGCATTCACCACATCTGGGCTTAGTTTTTCATTTTCTTTTAGATAAACTTTCAGCCTTTCAACGATAAAAATAATCACTTCTTCCAATAATTTTTTTCTCTCACTAAAGAAGTTTTTTTCTTCGGCGGTTAAAAGATTTTTGGATAATTTTGCTGGATAAAAAGCGAGAGATTTTTCCACTAAAATCCGAATCGGAAAAGCAATATTATGCTGATAGCTAATTCTGATGATCCCAAGAACTGCACGCCTCAAGCCATATGGATCACGTGAGCTTGTTGGCTTTTCACCGGCCAAGAAAAATCCAACGATTAAATCAATTTTGTCTGAGATCGAAAGAGCTATACCCAGTGCGGTTTTTGGTAATTCAGAATTCGGACCCAAAGGCAAATAATGCTCGTAAATCGCGGCGATTGTTTTCTTGTCTTCGCCTTGTTTGAGTGCATAAAAACTGCCAATTTTACCTTGTAGCTCCGGTAGCTCAGCCACTGCTTTTGTGGTCAAATCCACTTTACACAAATCTGTAATTCTGTCGGAAAAATTTAAGTCAGAATTTGGCACAAAAACCGTGAGAAATTTTGTCAGACTTTTTAAGCGATTAACTCGATCAAAAATTGAACCTAATTTTTGATGGAAGACTATCTTCTTAAGATCATCGAGCCTTGTAATCAAAGGCCTCTTCAAGTCTTCGGTAATAAAAAATTCAATATCTGACAAGCGTGCGCGGACTAGTTTTTCATTGTCGCGAATAATTTTTTCTGCATCACCTAAGCCATTCGCCACAAAGATAAATTTCGTCGATAAATTTCCGATTTTATCGTTAAGACAAAAATATTTTTGATTGTTACGCAAAGTTAAAATTAACGCTTCGTCAGGTAAGTTCAAAAATTTCTCATCAATCGATCCAACCAATATTACCGGCCATTCGCAAAGACCAACAACCTCATCAAATAGTGAAGATTTTTTAGGATCGTCAATCGTCATCAAGCCGAGGTCATCAGTGATTTTTGCAACTTCAAGAAGAATTTTTTCTTTCCTTTTTTGCTGATCAACAAGGATAAAATTTTCTTGCAGAAGATTTTTATAATCGCACGCAGCCTTGATTTCAATGGATCCAGAAAGATTTCTTGCTTTGATCTCGGCGAATTCAACGTCAATTATTTCTTGATCAAACAAAGATAAAATATTTCTGATCGGCCTTATCCACTTAACTCCTGAATCATCCCAGCGCATTAATTTTGGCCAAGTGCCTACCATTTTTTGTAAAATCTGCGGCAAAGAATTTTTGATAATTTCAGCGGTAGAAATTTCTGATGCCTTGCTTGTAAAAACAAAAGCGCCGTCAACTTGTTCAAGTTCTGATTCATCTTGCAATCCCACTGATTTTAAAAAACCAGCAACCGCCTTTTTATCGGCATTAATTTTAGGGCCGACTCGCTTAACTGCAGAAAGGGTTTGAGTAACTTTTAAATCACCAACCAAAAGCGCTAAACGACGCGGCGTAACCAAGGCCTGAATATTCTCTTGGCTAAATTGAAGATTATTTTTAGCGAAAATTTCGCTGGCGATTTTGACAAAATTTTCTGCCGCCGCCTTCTGCATTTTGGCCGGAACTTCTTCGCTAAAAATTTCAAAAATAAAATCAGACATTTGTGCTTAAGTTGCGTCATGCTTCAACAAAGCTCGGCATGACTATGTCGTCACTCTGAGCCTTTCAAAGAGTGGCTTAGTTAGTTAAAAATTAGTTGCCTCAACACGTAAAAACTTAGCTGATTTAACCAGCGCCGGATCAAGATCTTTCAAGGCTTCGCTTAACTCACTTTCTTTTTGCTCGCCAGTTAAAAATCCACATAAAATTTCATCGCCGCGCTCGAAAAATGCCGCCTGCTCTATTTTTATTTTACCGTCAAAAATTTTTTCTTCCGATGAATTTTTGTTGATGAATAAGCGTAAAAAATATTTTCCAACACGTTCTGATATATTGCTAATATTGACTTCTCCGAGATCGTCACTTTTAACTCCGAACAGAAATGTTTGATTGCCGCGAGCAACATCAACTAAATCTGCAACGATTGCTGATGCCGTTGGAACGCTTCCAGCGCCAAGCCCAACAATCAAACTTTGTCCGGCATTTGATGAGTTAAAAAGAATCGCATTGAAGGCGCCATCAACTTGCGCGACTTGTTCAGATTTTTTAATTAAGGCTGGATAAATTGCTTGATGACCTTTCTTCGCGGTTGCGAGTAATTTTATTTTGTAACCAAATTCATCGGCAAGTTTGATGTCGTCGATTGAAATTTCGTCAATGCCCTCGACGTAAGTTTCGGCAAAATTTGGCTTAGTTCCAAAGGCAATTGCGGCAAGAAGAGTGATCTTGTGCGCACTGTCTAAACCCTTGATATCAGAGGATGGATCAGCTTCAGCATATCCCAAATCTTGCGCTTGTTTTAACGCAATAGAAAAGTCCAAATTCTCTTCTTTCATCTTGGTTAAAATAAAATTCGAAGTGCCGTTTAAGATGGCGTGAATTTCTGTGATTTGATTTCCGGCGAGATTTTCTTTCGCAGTTTTAATCGCAGGAGTAGACCCTGCCACCGAGGCTTCAAAGCCGATGTAACTTTGGTATTTCTCGACTAACTTTGCTAACTCGAATCCGTGTTCGGCAAGCAAGGCCTTGTTGGCGGTGACAATTTTTTTACCATTCTTAATTGCTGTTTCGATCAGATCTTTCGCAACTCCATCGCCACCAATTACTTCAACAATCACATCAATTTCTGAGTCATTCGCAAGGTCGAGTATATTCGCGTAAAACTTAATTTTTGGATCAATAAAATCTTTTTTTGTGCGCGCAGAGATTGCGACAATCTCAAGTTCCACCTGAGTTCGCAGGGTTAATAATTTGGAATCTTTTTGAATAATTTCATAAACGCCGCGACCGACAACGCCAAGTCCGGCAAGACCGATTCGTAATTTTTTCATCAGAAATCTGTAGCAAAATTGAGGGGCGCGCGTTGTAATCAGGCTCTAGCTGTAAGTCAATTTCACAATCAAAAATGAAACAAAAATATTACCCCGAAGCGAATCAAAACCTTGATTTCGCTAAGATGGAGGAAGAAATCCTGCATTTTTGGCAAGAACAAAAAATCTTTGAAAAATCCGTAGAAATTAGAAATTTTTCTGAAGGTTTAGACGAAGATCAAACCTCGCCAATTCTAGAGCCGTGCGCTTTGAAGAATCACACAAATTGCAGACATTCCAAAGAAGAAAAATCTGAATTTGTTTTTTACGACGGCCCTCCTTTCGCCAACGGCCTGCCCCATTATGGCCACTTACTTACAGGCTTCATCAAAGATTTAGTCGCTCGTTACCAAACCATGAAGGGTAAAAAAGTTGAGCGTAAATTTGGTTGGGACACGCACGGATTGCCGGTTGAAATGGAAACTGAAAAAGAATTAACCGCGCTAGAAGGCCGCCAAATCTCGGGCCAAATCGCCATTCAAGAATATGGAATTGAAAAGTTTAACAATGCCTGCCGCAAATCGGTGATGCGCTACGCCGATGATTGGGAAAATTACGTAACGCGTCAGGGGCGTTTTGTAGATTTCAAAAACAGCTACAAAACGATGGATGTGAATTACATGGAGTCGGTGATCTGGGCTTTCAAACAGCTGTTTGATAAAGGTTTGCTTTACGAAGATTTTCGCGTGGTGCCTTATTCTTGGGCTTGCCAAACTCCTTTGTCGAACTTCGAGACAAGAATGGATAACTCTTACAGGCAGAAGGCTAGTAAGGCGGTGACGGTGGCGTTTGAAATCGACCAAACAACACTTGATGCCAATTGCGAGTTCTCAAAAAGAATAGAAAATTTGAAGAAAAACCTTTTACCTGGTGACGATTCCAAAAAAATCGAAGGAATTTATTTAGTAGCTTGGACAACTACTCCTTGGACACTTCCATCAAATTTAGGACTAGCTGTTAACTCGAATATTTCTTACAAAGTTGGGATAAAAAATAATAAAATTTTTATTGCAGCGAACGTTTACGAAATTGATGGAATAAAAAGTAAGTTTGCTAATAAGCATGGTGTTGATGCTGAGCAATGGATTCTTGGACAATATTTAATCGGCCTGAAATACAAACCGCTTTTTCCTTATTTAGCTAATCACGAAAAAATCCAAAATAACCAAAAAGCTTTCACAGTTCTTCACGGCGATTTCGTAACAACTGAAGAAGGAACTGGCATCGTGCACATGGCGCCTGGCTTTGGCGAAGACGATCAAATTCTTTGTAAAGCCAACGGAATCCCAACTCTCTGCCCAGTTGATGAAGCAGGGAAATTCAATTCAGAAATTTTTGACCTACCATCTCTCTCGCTAAAAGGTCGTCAAGTTTTCGACACCAACGACGACATCATTAAGTATTTAAAAGAAACCGGCGCTTGGATTAAAACCGATCAATATCTCCACAACTACCCACATTGCTGGCGCACCGACACTCCATTAATCTACCGCGCCGTTTCTTCGTGGTACGTAAAAGTTACCGATATTAAAGACCGAATGGTCGAGCTCAACCAAGACATCAACTGGATTCCTAACCACATCAAAGACGGACAATTCGGCAAATGGCTGGAAGGCGCTCGCGATTGGTCGATCACGCGCAACCGCTTTTGGGGCTGTCCGGTGCCAGTTTGGAAAAGCGAATCAGGCAAAATAAAAGTCTTTGGATCGGTTGCGGAACTTGAAAAAGTTGCCGGCAGAAAAGTTGATAACTTGCATCGCCCTTACATCGACGAAATCGTTTTCGAAGAAAATGGCGAAATATTTAAACGCGTTACCGACGTTTTAGATTGCTGGTTTGAATCTGGTTCAATGCCTTATGCGCAAATGCATTATCCGTTCGAAAATAAAGAGCGTTTTGAAGAAAATTTTCCGGCCGATTTTATCACGGAATACGTCGCGCAAACTCGTGGCTGGTTTTACACTTTGATGGTTTTGTCGACTGCGCTTTTTGATCGCGCGCCGTTTAAAAACGTGATTTGTCACGGCACAATTCTGGACGAAAAATCACAAAAACTTTCCAAGCGTTTAAAAAATTATGCCGATCCTTTGGAAATTTTTTCGACCCAAGGATCAGACGCCATGCGCTTCTACATGATATCGCAGCCCGTAATGCGCGGCCAAGAATTACGAATTGATAAAGATGGAAAAGCAATTCGTGATACTTTGCGCTTGTCGATTAAGCCTATGATTAATGCCTTTAATTTCTTCTGTCTTTACGCCAATGCAGATGGCATAAAAGCCAAGAGAATTACTGTTGGCAGAGATTTTGAAAATGTTTTAGATCGTTACGCTTTAGCCAAGTTGAAGTCAGCAGTTTCTAAGATTGACAAGGCAATGAGTAATTACGACACCGTTATTGCCTGCGAAGAATTTAATCAATTTTTTGAAGCTCTAAACAACTGGTATATTCGCAGAAATCGTCAGCGTTTTTGGAAGGGAGTTGATGGAAATAATGTGAATCAGGATAAGCAAGATGCTTACGACGTGCTTTATACGATTTTACTTTCGATGTGCGAAGCCTCTGCGCCACTACTTCCCTTTACGAGCGAGTTTGTTTGGAGGTCACTGAACTAAAAACCTAAGCCGGTCGAGAGAATTAAAGATCTCTAGATTCTTATTTGCGAGGTTTCGACTTTTTTCAGTTTCTTTCAATTTTTTCAATCGGCGGAAAGTTCTTAGTTCTTAATTTCTACAAATGCTCGTTTGCGCAGATCCATCAAATATCCTTTCGCCAAACTCTGCAATTTTCGATTAAAAATTATGCCTTTGGCGGCGTTTAAATCTTGATCGGCGATTTTAGTTTCTACTCGACTGTCGAGTAATTTGAAGATGTGGTAACCATCAGCCAACTGCACAGAGTCTGAATAGTCACCCTTCCCTAATTTTGAAATTGCGACGTAAATTTTTGAATCAAGATCTGTTTGAGCCACCCAACCTATTTCCCCACTTCCCTCTCCGATGACGCTCGAAGAAAATTGCTTCACGATAGTTTTAAAATCAGCGCCACTTTTAAGTTCAATCGCTAGCTTACTTGCGAGCTGAGCAGCATTTTCAGAGGGAGAAATTAACACTTCAGCAAGCAAAAATTTTCTGACATCAGAATTTAATTTGTGCTGTTCGAAAAATTCTCTTACCTCAACATCACTAACTTTAACCTTACTGCGCAAGGTTTCTGCGATTATTTTTGACCACAGAATTTCCGTCTCAACTTGCTTGGAATAGCTTTCAAAAGACAAATTATTGCGTTGCAAAAGCGCCTTGAATTGCGCTGGAGTTTGTTTGCGCTGCAAAGCTATGAGTTCGATACCGTCTTTTATTTCTTTTTCGCCAGCTTCAATTTTTAGATTTTTTGCATCTTGCCTGATCAATTCTTCATCGACCATTTTATCAATTATTTGTTCACGAAGAATTTTTTGCTCTCCAGCTTCTTTGACACTCAACTTGGCGGTTAGAACAACAAAGCGATAACGATCGATAACTTCTGAGTCGGCAATTGCTTTGTTGTTAATTTTGGCGACAACAAAATCTGTAAATTCAGCAGAAAGAGATGAGAAGGAAATGAGAGAGAAGACTGCAATTAAAACCAGTCTCTTCATTTTGTAATAGAGCTATAAACATTTACTCCACGAATTAGATCAATCGCGCGTGCGAGTTGATAATCTTGCCCATAAATATCCAGATTATCCTCGCCTACTTTTTCTTTTTTCGCTTCTTCAATTGATTGTTGTAGCTGGATGTGGCCCTTGAGATCAGCTTCTGAATCGCGGTCTAGCGGCAGTAATTTTTCGATCTTTGCACCTATCACTTCAATATCTGGTTCAATGCCATGCGCCTGGATTGATTTGCCACTTGGCGTGTAATAAAGCGATGTAGTTAATCGTAATGCGCCATGATTTTTTTCAAGCGGAATTACAGTTTGTACCGAGCCTTTACCAAAAGATTTGACACCCATAACCACCGCTCTCTTGTGATCTTGCAATGCGCCAGCAACAATCTCGGAGGCTGATGCAGATCCTTCATTAATCAACACCACAACTGGCAAATTCGGCACAAGATTTTCATCAATTTCATCGATATATTCTTTTGATTCATCATCACGACCCTTGATCGAAACTATGAGTTTGCCCTTACTTAAAAAGGCATCACTAACTCTAATTGCTTGATCTAAAAGCCCGCCTGGATCGTTGCGCAAATCAAGTACCAAACCTTTAAGATTTTTCTCACCAATTTGTGCTTTTAATTTTTTCACCTCAGTTGCGAGGCCAAAATATGCCTGCTCAGAGAATGTGTTAATCTTGATGTAAATAACATCTTTGAACTTCGCTGATTTAACTGCTTTAACTTTGATTATCTGACGAGTAAGAGTTTTTTCGAGAGCGGCTTTTTCGCCCTTGCGCAAAATTGTGATCTTTACTTTCGTTCCTGGCTTGCCGCGCAATTTCTTCACCACCTCTTCCATGGAAAGACCAATTACATTTTTTCCATCAACCTTAGAAATGTAGTCCCCAGACTTAATGTCAGCTTTAAATGCTGGCGTGTCTTCAATAGCCGAAACCACTTTTACCACCGACATTTCCATCGTAATTTCAACTCCTAAACCACCAAACTCACCTTTAGTCTGCACCTGCATTTCTTTAAGCGAGTCTTCATTCAAGTAAGAAGAGTGCGGATCGAGAGAAGAAAGAATGCCCGCAGCGCCAGCTTCAGCAAGCTGGCGATCGGTTCTTTCTTCAACGTAATCTTTTTTAACTCGTGCAATCACCTCATCTAAAAACTCTTTCTGATTTGTTGGAGCATTGTAATCAAGCTTGATTGGCTTGATCTCAATTTGCGAAAAAGACAAAGCTGAAAGAAAGCCGACAAAGACAGATGCGACAACAATTGAAGATGTTTTTAGAAGTTTCAATTTAGAGAGTTTATTCGATTCCGTATTCTTCTTTTAGCTTCACTGTAATGTCAGAAGAAGGCTCATCTCCGTATGCCGAGTAGAGAATATTTCCATAATTTTCTAGATGAATAATTTCATCATTTAAAGCCTTGAGGAAAAGTTGTAACTTGAGACGTTCAACCAAAACGTAATACCAAGCATTACGTCCAGCATCGATTCCTTTCACGAGATAAATTAGTTCGGATTGCATTTTCTTTTTAGGATCTACCTGTTTGAGATTAGAGGGGTCTTTCTGAGACATCTCAGGAAGACTTTTGGCTGGTTCTGGATGGTGATTTTCAAGGGCTTGCGAAGTGAAAGTTGTTTTCTTACTGGCGTATTTATCAGCAAAACTTTGTGTTTTTGTTTCGTCAGACATATTTAGGAATTTTGAGATTTTTTGATCCACCAATCATTGACTGACTTCTTTGGACCACACGGCCCATCTTCCACAGACACACACGGACTCTTGATATCGATTACTTTATTGGCGCAAGAAGCAGCGCAAAAAAGAATCACCAAAAGAGGAAGTGTTAAAAATATTTTTTTCATTGTGTGTGGAAACTTTAAGGGAAAAGTGTCGCGAACCTAGGAGTGGCAAATCAATTATTCAACGCAAAAAATATGTTTCAAAAAACTTTAATTATCGGACTTGGATTAATTGGCGGATCCTTTGCTCGAGCCATCAAGCAAACAAATCTAAGTAAAGAGATTTTCGCCTGCGATTCCGATTCAGAGACAATTGATTACGCTAAAAATTCTGGTATAATTGACGAAGGATTTAGCAACTTAGATTTTCTTTCTGAAGAACTTTCTACTTTTGATTTCATTGTTGTTGCTACCCCTCTTTCAGCTTATGACGAAGTTTTTTTTGAGCTTAAAAATGTTAATGCTTTGGTGATTGATTTAGGTTCAATCAAAAATCTCGACATCGAAAATTTACCAAAAAATTTCGTACCTTGTCATCCAATTGCCGGCTCTGAAAATGCCGGTTTTGAGTATTCTGACGCAAAATTATTTACTGATAAAAAATTCATCATCTGCAAAGAAAATTCTCAAATCGTTGAAGTCATAAAAAAAATCGGCGGAATTCCTGAATTTCTTGAAGCCAAAAAGCATGATGAAATTTACGCGTTAGTTTCCCACCTGCCTCAATTTTTGTCTTTTCTAACTGCCGAATTTTCACCTAAAAAAATTACTGATGAATTTTTTAAAACTGCTTTCCGCTTAGATAATTCAGATCCCGAAATATGGTCAGATATTTTTGAAATGAATGAAGAAAATTTGGAAAAGTTTTATGAAAAGTTTTTTGAAAATCTGGAAAAGATTTGTCATGCCGAGACTTTCGAAGCATGTCGCAACCCAGGCTTCAAAACCATTGAACAAACTCTTGGTAACCAAAAGTTTTTTGAAGAAAATTTTGCCGCGATTTTTTTCCGTGTTTTAGTTGTTAAATCTCTTCTCGAAATTCCCGAAATAAAAAAGTTTCAAAACTATGCTGGAAAAGGCTTTAGAGACTTTACTTCAATTCTTTCTGTCTTGAGCTGTGACGTAAAAAAACTCGAAAATCTTTTCGCACAAAACCGCAACAAAATTTTAAAAATATTTAATTCTCTTCAATAAATGCCTTCTCTGCTCCAAAAAATTTCTCAGAATAAGAAAGTTACCAAGCCTGTAATTTACGGGGTTTCAAGCACTTCTCTTACTGACGAAGAAAAATATTTTTTCGCAAAAAATGGTGCACTTGGCTTCATTCTTTTTGCACGAAATATTGAAGATAAAATTCAGCTAAAAAAATTAACCGATTCTTTGCGCGAAGTAATGGATGGCGAAATTCTCGTTCTAGTTGATCAAGAAGGTGGTCGCGTTGCGCGCATGAAAGAACCGAATTGGAATAAATATCCGGCCGGACAATATTTTGCTGATCTTTACGAAACCAATCCAGAAGCTGCGCGCGAGGCTTTGTTTAAAAACTTTCAAGAGATCGGTCGTGATTTGAATGAGGTTGGAATCAATGTCGATTGCGCTCCAGTTCTTGATATTCTAACCGCAAAAACTCACCAAGTAATCGGCGATCGCGCCTACGGAAAAAACGCTGAGCAAGTTGCAGATTTAGGCAGAAAAGTTTGCGAAGGATTACTTTCGCAAAATGTTTTTCCTGTTATTAAGCACATTCCTGGTCATGGTCGCGGGACTTCCGATTCACATTTAGAGCTGCCTATAGTTAACGCTTCTCTAGCTGAATTAAGAGCAACAGATTTCATCACCTTTCAAAAATTACGTGATCAAAAATTCGCGATGACTGCGCATATTCTATACACCGCAATCGATAAAATTAACTGCGCTACAAACTCACCAACCGCGATTAAAATGATTCGAGAAGAAATAGGTTTTGAAAATATTTTAATGAGCGACGACATTTCAATGAAAGCACTCAAAGGAAGTTTCAGCGAAAAATCAAAAAGGATTCTTGCCGCTGGCTGCGATCTAGTTTTGCACTGCAACGGCGAGATGGTGGAAATGGCGGAAATTAATTCCGCACTACCAAATCTCGATGAGAAATTTTGGAATAGATTTTTAGCTCAATCTTAAAAACATTGCAGCTTCGATCTTTCAGCCTTATCGCCGCACGAAGGTGGCGAATCGAGAAGAACTAAACGAGCACTCGGAAACTTTTCTGGATCCCCGCCTTCGCGGGGATGACTCGATATTTTTAATGGTAACAAAAAAATCTTAAAAAATGGAAAAATTCACAACCATCACTTCAGTCGCTGCGGCCCTACCCTTGGTAAACATCGACACCGACATGATCATCCCAAAACAATTCCTCAAAACCATCGAACGCACTGGCCTTGGCAAGGCTTTGTTTTATGAAATGCGTTTTGATTTAAACGAAAAAGAAATTCCTGATTTCGTTTTGAACAAACCAGAATTCAGCAAGGCGCAAATTTTAATCGCTCGCGATAATTTTGGCTGCGGATCTAGTCGAGAACATGCCCCATGGGCTCTTGCTGACTTCGGAATTCACTCCGTAATCGCTCCATCTTTCGCTGATATTTTTTACAATAACTGCTTCAAGAATTCCATTTTGCCAATTACTCTTCCGCACAATCAAGTTGAGGAATTACTCGAGTTCGCCAAGTCAAAAGACAACAACGTAATCATTGATTTACCAAAACAAGAAGTGCGCGCCGGCAATAAAATTTATTCCTTCGAAGTCGATCCATTTCGCAAACATTGTTTAATCGAAGGACTTGATGACATCGGTTTGACATTACAAAAATCCTCTAAAATTTCAGACTTCGAAAACAACAACAAACAAATCACTCCATGGTTACAC
>Ga0164295_10000290_pt1 | contig 42610 bp, 46 predicted proteins | sample GEODES006metaG_FD_111798 | JGI IMG/M metagenome (GOLD analysis project Ga0164295, IMG submission 111798) | Oligotrophic lake water microbial communities from Sparkling Lake, Wisconsin, USA - GEODES006 metaG | ecosystem: Environmental > Aquatic > Freshwater > Lake | place: USA: Sparkling Lake...
CGTGACAACCGTCATGCCACAAAATTCGTTGCCATGCGTCAAAGCATTGATCAACACGTGGGGGCCGGGACGGTCTGATTCAAAGCGGTGCACGTAATCCACACCGGTATTGCCTTGTCGGTAAGCGCTCAGGTCACGAGGCATGACCTCCATGGCGTCGAAGGTGCTCATGTGTTGGTTCCAGCAGTGTCGGGGGTCTGAGCGGTTTGCGAACGCCTCGCTTCGCGCAGCATAAACAGGTAAAGTCCCTCGACTTTTTCTCGAGCCCAAGGGGTTTTGCGTAAAAATTTAAGACTGGACCCCATGCTCGGATCATGCGTGAAGCAACGCACGGGAATGCGAACCCCCAGCCCCTCCCATCCGTAGCAGTCCACCAATGCAGTGATGATGCCTTCTAACTTGACGCCATGGAGAGGATTTCGGGCTTGTGTGATTTGCGGCGTCACAGTTGGATCGGGATCTGTCATGCTTGAATGAACCTGCTGTATGAAAGGATTATTTCAAGTCTTTCAAGGGCAGCGCTCCGCCACCGGGGATCGGCGTCCGGTCCACGTTCAGCACCATCGACACCAGCACGTAATAGCCATTGACGGCAATCAGATCCATCACGCCTTGTTCACCAAATTTATCCACGACGGCTTTGTAGCTGGCATCGCTCACTTTTTTCTGGGTATGCAATTCGTGGCAAAAGTTGTAGACAATTTCTTCATCTTCTTTCATCCCTGTGGGCCGCTTGCCATCAGCCACGGCGGCGGCCACCTCGGGACTCAAGCCGGCTTGCAATGCCAAACGATGGTGGGCAAACCATTCGTATTGAGAGGTCCATTGCCTGGCCGTGATCAAAATAGCGAATTCATTTAAACGCGCGCTCATGGTGCTTTTGAATCGGATATAGGTGCCCACTTTTTGCAAGTGATCACCCAGTTCCGGACTGCGCAAAAATACATTGAATGGACTTCCAAGTGATGCACTATTGGCCGCAGAACCAGGCACTGAGGCACGTGGTCCTGAACGAATATTGTTGGCCAACTCCTTTTGTGCAGCAGTCATTTCACTTTCTGACAAGAGCGGAAAGCGGCGCCCATCGGAAGGCGCTTGAGCCAAGGCTGTTGAAATTAAAATTGACATGGCGAATGCTCCTGAAAGCGTATTTATTGCAAGTGTATTGAACATAGGAATCTCATTGAAAATATTGAAAGACTTCAATTGTTGAGTCAAGGGATCGATTTCTAATCAGGCCCGTTTGGAATGGATTTCAAATAAACGTGAGTCCTCTCTATAAGCAGGTCCCCTGTGCGGGGCCAGTCTCTGAAAAAGGCCAATTGAGCAACTCGGCCAAACGGTGCACCACCCAATCGGATTCGGGCAAATTCACCACCGACCCCTCCACTTGCAATCCACGCAGGCACTGCATCAGCACGTCTTGCTCGGTAATGCCCAAGGTGAATTGCATGTTTTGTGCGGTTTCCGTCAGCATGTTGGCCATGTCTTCACAGAGCTCATAGCGGGCAGAAACCACGGCATGTGATGCGCTGGGTTTATAGCGTCCCGGCTGAATGAACAGCGCCATAAAGGACTCGGGGATGAGTATTTGGTTATCTTCTGACATGCGCGGGTTGATTCTAACGACAAGCCCTTTCCAATGCAGTATTCTCAGCTTCCATGAACACTATTCCGGAATTACTGGACTCTATCGCCTTGGTCACACAGGCGCAGGCAGGTACCGTGGTGGTGACAGGCTCGCACGGCGGCAACTCAGCTGCGCAATTTGTATTGGCCCTGGACAGCAAACCTTTTGCGGTTATGTTCAATGACGCAGGTGGCGGGAAAGACGATGCGGGGCGCGTTGCTTTGGGCTTACTGCAAGCAGTAGGCATCGTGGCGGTGACCTATGCCCACACCAGCGCACGCATCGGGGACGCTGAAGATGGCTGGCACCACGGCGTGGTCAGCGCTGTCAATTCCATCGCTCAAGAGCACGGATTGCATGAAGGCCAACACGTTTCGCATGCCGTGTCGCAGCTGCTGACCCTTAGGGGATGCTAAAGTTATTCCCTCTCCAAGAGTTTTGAAAGCCACCATGCCCCACGACCATGACACACCACATACTCACACCGACTGGAAACACGATGGTGTGAGGGTCGTTCCCGGCGACCAACTGGATGGCAATGTCCCCTCGACCCCCGGCATGGACCGCAAAGCCGCCATCAACTTTGCCCGCGTGGGTGCTGAAAAATTATGGGCCGGTACCGTGCACATCCACCCCAATGCCAAAACGGGGGCCCATCACCACGGCCCCTTAGAAAGTGTGATTTATGTGATCAAGGGGCGTGCCCGCATGCGCTGGGGCGATGCGCTGGAGTTCACAGCCGAAGCCGGGCCGGGGGACTTTATTTACGTTCCGCCCTATGTGCCGCACCAAGAAATCAACGCCAGCGCTGACGAAATGCTGGAATGTGTGTTGTGCCGCAGTGATGGTCAAGCAGTGGCCGTGAACCTCGACATCGAACCGGTTGAAAAACCGGAAACCGTGCTGTGGATCGACCCGACGCATCCGCAGGGTGGTGTCTAAAACATCTCGTCGACCTCAACTGCCCGTCAACTCTGCAATCGCTTGCCCAAGGCCAATCGCCTGAACGCGCTGGAGCCAGTGGGTCACTCGCGAGGTCCAGATCAGATCGTTTGGCAGTTCATTTCCCCAGATTGAGGGCATTCCTGAAAATGCCTTCACTGTTGCAATGGCATCGTGTCGGTGCCGCAGCGCAGTCGCCTGCAACTCGGCACTGTTCGGATCTTTGAGCACATAAGCCTTGCCTTGCTCGTCCTCGCCGAGGCAGTAGCGCATCCACGCAGCAGCCGCCAGCGCCAAATGGTCAACCTCGCCACCGCGCGACAATTGCGCCTTGATCGATGGCGGCCAGCGCTGTGGAATTTTCAGCGAGTTGTCAGTCGCTATCTGATGAACACTGTGTTTGAGTGCTGGATTGGCAAAGCGGGCGAGAAGGGCGTCGCGGTAGGCAGCGATGTCGGGTCGCGCAAGTCCCAGCATGATTTCCTGCGTTATGAGCGCATGGACATAAGCGCGTATGTTTGGCTTTGCCACGCAGTCACTGATGGTGGCCAAGCCCATGACAGCGCCAATGCAGGCCAAGGCGGAATGGCTGCCATTGAGCATGCAGAGCTTGGCCTTCTCGAAGGGCTGCACGTCAGTCACAACCTTGACGCCTACCGCCGTCAACACGCCTGCGTCCGAAGGGTCGGCCAAGTGGTTCTCAATAACCCACTCCCAGAAGCCTTCAGTGCCAAGAGCGCACCTGTCGGTGACACCTAGCGCCTCAGCAGCCTCGTGAAGCCTTTCGGTTGTGGCTGCCGGAACAATGCGGTCAACCATGCTGTTGGGGAAAAAACACCGGGTATGGATCCATTCAGCCAACGAATCATCGACTTGCTGGGCATGCTCTACACACAGGGCCTGCAACTTGCGGCCGTTGTCATTGAGGTTGTCACATGAAGCCACGGTGATTGCACCGGCATCTGCGGCGCGGCGAGCGGCAAAACACTCCACCAGCAAATCTGCCAGCTCAGGTCCGTAGCCCTTTTCGGTGACGGTGAGCGTCAACCAGCGTGTCGTCGGCGAAGCCAGAGCAGCCACCACCTGCTTGCGTTCCCGCGCTGCGACGCAGGTATGCAAAACAGAACCCACCACAGCCCACTTTCGGCCCTTGTCGTCGTTGATTTGAACTGAATACAAACCATCCTGCGTGGCCAAGTCGTCAGCTAGCTGAGTTGAATGCATCGCCACTCCCAGCACACCCCAGCGACGATCGCCGCGTTGCATCAGCGTATCGAACACCATGGCCTGGTGCGCTCGGTGAAAGGCCCCCAGCCCGAGATGGACCACGCCGGGTATCACATTGGCACGTTCATAGCTCGGACGAGATAATGGTTCGCTCACAGGGTGATGCAGTGTCTGCAGCGTATCGCGGTTCAAAGGCTTGCGCATCTTTTTCCTTTGGCTGTCAAAGCTGTTGGGCGGGTTTGAATCATCTTAGAGAAAAAATGCATCCGTACATGGTGGTCAAGCACCGTTCAAGAGTTAGCCCTTCACAGTGCATTGCAAAACCGGGTTGATTTCCCTGAAAAAGTGACGCCCTGTTATCACTGACATGGATCATGATTCAATGCCATTCAACAAAGCATCCATGAACGCTTTCGATGTAAGGCGCTCAACCCACCACTTTAAGGCTCGACCGGTTTCCCCCGAACGCCAGGCCAGACTGCTTTGGCTTGGCGGCCGTGGTGTTTTCACATCGAGTAAGGTGATCAAGCCTTTGCGCACCAAGGGGGATGCCACATGGGTCGATAAAAATCCACAGCCCAGGCCCATGAGGATGGCCTCCAACTTGGCTGCTTGATCTGGCACCGATAAACGCTGCCGGTTGTCCTGCAGGCCATAAGGCAGCAGGGGCATGGCGCGGGTGGTATCGCCAACCAGAATGGCCCGATGCAAAGCCAGTTGCTCGTTGGAGACAGGACCTTGCAGAAAAGCCAAAGGATGTTGGACCGCAACCGCCAACACATAACTGGTTTCAAACATCAAAGTCGACTCAAAGCCCTCCCCGAAATGGATTGCCACCGGGGCGCCCACAATCAAATCAGCACGACCTGAGGCCAGCGCGTCCCAAGAACCCGCGGCCGCTTCGCGGCGGATATTCAATGAAGTTTGAGGTGCGACTTGCAAAAAATGCTGCACCTGCTGCATCAAGGGGGACATGGGCACGACTTGATCCACGGTGATCGTCAGTCGGGGCTCCCAACCCGTTGCAATGCTTTGCACCTCGTCATCAAAAGCATCGGCCCTGGCCAGCAAATGGCGGCCACTTTCCAATAGTGTTCGCCCCTTGGTCGTGAACCGGGCGCGCTGACCGGAACGGTCAAACAAGGTCAATCCCAAATTTTCTTCAAGGTTGCGAATCGCATGGGTAATCGACGAGGTCACGACACAAAGCTCTTGTGCGGCATTGGAAAAGGACCCCTGCCTGTCAATGGCATCGAGCAGTCGCAAGCTTTCCAGAGAAATACGCTGTTGACGTTTGGTCATTGTTCAGTTTTGTGCAAGACAAACTCCAAAAACATTCATTAGACGCAACAGCTTGTGCTCGATAAGCTGAGTTCAAAAAGCTCAGGGCTTGACCGAAGTCAATCTCGCCTTTCAACCTTTGCCGTGTGAAAAGTCTCATACTCATGTTAACGGATCTGACACCCAAAAAAGCATACCGAAACCAATTCGACAGGCGCACAGCCTTGACCGCCATCGCCAGCATCTCAGCCTTTCCTATGCTGGTCAGGGCGCAAAGCTTTCCCTCGAAAGCGATTCGTTTGGTGGTCCCGGCACCCGCAGGATCCGGCCCGGACATTGACATCCGCCAAATCAGCAACAACCTCAGCGCCCTGCTGGGCCAACCTGTGGTTGTTGAAAATCGACCTGGCGCTGGCGGGCGTTTGGCCGTTGACGCTGTCTTGAAATCCACTGACGGGCACACCTTTTACGTCGGAACCCCGGGTGTGACCACCATGGCGACCCTTTACCCGCGACTCGGCTTTGATCCACGACGTGATCTGGTTCCGGTCAGTTTGGTTTCTGTCACCAATTTCACCCTGACCATCAACGCACAGCTGCCTTCGATGCGGGTGGCCGAATACATTAAATTGGCCCAGTCCGATAACAAATATGCAAACTTTGGTACTTTCGGTTCTGGCTCCATCAACCATCTGCGTGCCGCGCAATTTGCGCAGATGTCAGGTTTTCAAGCCCATTACATTCACTACAGCACCAGCAGCCCCTTTACCGACCTGGCTTCCGGACAGATCTCCGCCATGTTTTGCGCCATGCTGCCGGTCGCGGCCCAGGTCAAAGCGGGCAGACTGCGCACATTGGCCACATCGGGCAAATCCCGCCACCCCATGATGCCGGAGGTGCCCACTTTCAGGGAACTGGGGTTGGCCGACTTCGACCCGCAAGTCTGGATCGGTCTCCTGGCGCCCGTGCAAACACCCGTCGAAACTGTCAAAAAAATGAGTTCTGCCATGGCCCAAGTGGCCCGCATGGCGGAGACCCTCGCGCAACGCCAAGCGGTAGGCAGTGAATCGGTCGGATCAACGCCGCAAGAGTTCGAGGCTTATTTGGAAGCGGAAAGATTTCAGTTGACAGCCACGATCCAAAAACTAGGGCTGACCCTGGAGTAAGCGATGCAAACCCTTGAAGTTCCTGTTTTGATCGTCGGTGGTGGTCCCGTAGGCATGCTCGGCGCAATCATGCTGGCGAAACGCGGCTTGTCTTGCCTGGTGGCAGAAAAATACCCCCACAGCTTGGACGCACCCAAAGCCCACGCCCTGAATCCTCGCTCCTTAGAAATATGCGCCGCCGCCGGACTCCCGATGGATGCGCTGCATGCCGCTGCCACGCCCCGGCATGAAGGCGCATACGTGCGGATGGTCACCTGCTTGGTTGGGGCACAGATCGGTTGCCTGCCCTATGAACGCCAAGACGAAGCCGTACGCGCTCTCACGCCCTGGCCATTGATCAATATCTCCCAACCCGCGTTTGAACACGTTCTGGAACAGGCTCTCACGCAAACCGAACGGGTCACTCTGCGCAAGGGCCTGGAATGGAAGGGCTGTGAACAGCAGCAGGACCGGGTCATTTCCACACTGATTGACCGTGGAAGCGGCGAACCCGTGCAGGTCGTTAGCCGCTACCTGATCGCAGCCGATGGGGCCAGCAGCACTGTGCGTGAGCATCTGGGCATCCCCATGCTTGGCCCACAGGCGCTGCAGCACAACATGATGGTCCATTTTGAAGCAGACCTGCGCGAACTCCTGCATGAACGTCCGGCTATTTTGTATTTCTTGTTCGGTCCGGGTTCGAGCCGGGTATTGATTGCCTACGACATCGGCAAAACATGGGTGCTGATGCACCGATGTAACGCGCATGAAACCGTGGCCGACTTCGGACCCGAGGTTTGCCTGCAACTGATTCACCAGGCCATCGGCTCGGACAAGCCCCGTATCCAAATCAAGCATGTGCGCCCTTGGGTAATGTCTGCCCAAGTGGCTCAGCGGTACGCTCAAGGTCGAGCCTTTCTGACAGGGGACGCAGGGCACCGTTTCCCTCCCTCGGGGGGACTGGGGCTGAACACCGGTGTGGCCGACATCGACAATCTGACCTGGAAATTGGCCGCCGTCGACAAAGGCATGGCTGATCCCAGCTTGCTGGACACCTACGAGTCAGAACGTCAGGGCATAGCCCAGACCAATATGCGGCAAAGCCTGAGCAACGCCCAGCGCATGAAAGTGCTGATGGATGTCTTGGGCTACCACCCCGATGCGCCAGACACTGCGGAGCAAATTACACAGCGACTGACAGATGCGCATGGTCAAAAAGCAATTGAAGAGGCAGTTGAATACCAACGTGAGCATTTCGACAGCCTGCGTTTGCAATTGGGCTATGCGTACGGCGGCACGTTGCAGCAAGACGACGCGTTGCCCATCAGCGAATTTCGACCACAGGCCGTCGCAGGTGCCCGTCTGCCGCACCACCCCCTGGCCGATGGCCGATCCACACTGGACCTGCTGCATTTTTCGGAGATGGCCTTGTTGTGCGGTCATGAATCCCCTTGGACCACAAACAGCCACCGACTGGGACCCTTTGTGCATTGCATGGCGCAGGGCCGTGACTACGACATGCAAGGCCATTTCCCCGACTTGATGGGTTTGTCCGACAGCGGCGCCTTGCTGGTGCGTCCGGATGGGCACATCTTGGCCGTCGCACAGGCCTTTTCAGAAGACGAATTGCAACAACTCCAAGACGCCTTGCAAACCTACCTGCACCTGTCGTCCGTATCCACAAACGCCACGATTTCGACCCCTGAATGCACCCCTTAGGAGACTCATGATGAAGAATTTCAAACTCGCACTTCGTACCATTGGCTTGGGCGTCTTGATTGGCTTGTCCTGGTTCAGTAGCCTGGCCATGGCCCAGGACTGGCCCAGCAAGCCGATCAAGTTCATTGCGCCGGTGCCAGCGGGCACGGGACCGGATGTCGACATCCGACAAATTGGCAAACACCTGAGCGCCATCCTCGGTCAACCCATTTTGATTGAAAACCGCCCTGGTGCAGCCTCCCGCATTGGTGTCGAGGCCGCTATTCGATCTGCGCCCGACGGCTACACATTTTTGGTCGGTACCCCCAGCCTGACCACCATGCAAGCGCTGTATCCCAAGCTCAGCTTTGACCCCAAAAAAGACCTGGTACCGGTCAGTTTGGCCTCCATCACCAACTACACCCTGTCGGTGAATGCACAAGTTCCCGCCAAAACACTCCCGGAATACGTCAAGCTGGCCAAGACCGACCCCAAGTACGCCAGCATCGGCACTTTGGGTATGGGCGCCATCAACCATCTGGCCGCCGCTTGGTTCAGTAACCTGGTCAGTCTGGATGCCAATTACATCCACTACAGCACCACCAGCCCCTTCACTGACTTGGCCTCAGGCCAGATACCCGTGGTCTTTGACGCCATGCTGCCTGTCATGGGCCAGGTCAAAGCCGGCCGGGTACGCACCCTGGCCATTTCGGGCAAAACCCGGCATCCCCTCTTGCCGGACGTACCCACCTTTGCCGAAGCCGGACTGCCCACATTTGACCCCTTGGTGTGGATAGGCATCCTGGCCCCGGCAGGCACCCCGGCCGCCATTGTGAACAAAATGAGTGCAGCGGTTTCGCAAGTCGCCAAAATGCCGGAGACGGTGAGCGCACGCAGGGATGTGGGCAGTGAATCGATTGGCTCCAGCCCGGAAGAGTTCGCTGCCTTTCTGGAGGGTGAGCGCAGCAAATGGAGCGCGGTTATCAAGAAGAACAATATCGTGGTTGAATAAGTTTCAAACAACACAAGGGAAGCGTCATGGACCTGGGCATTCAAGGTAAAAAAGCGTTACTGGCCGCATCGACCAGCGGCTTGGGCCTGGCCTGCGCCACGGCCTTGGCGCGTGAGGGTTGCATCGTTTACATCAACGGTCGTGATGCCGAGCGACTGAACGCAGCGCAACAGCATATTGCCCATGCAACCGGTGTTCAAGCCATCCTGGTGCAAGCTGACATCAATACCCCTGAAGGTCGGGATGCGCTGACCCAAGCGTGCCCTGATGCCGATATCCTGATCAACAACAACGCCGGCCCGCCGCCCGGCACCTTGGCCGACTGGGACCATGCTGCATGGATCAGCGCCCTCGAAGCCAATTTACTGGCCCCTGTGATGTTGATCCGCGCCCTGTTGCCGGGCATGCGAAGCCGGCGGTTCGGCCGCATTGTCAACATCACCTCGGCCATGGTCAAAAGCCCAAGGGCTGCCATGTCACTGTCGACCACCGCGCGCACCGGCCTGACTGCTTTTTCCAAAGCCATGTCCTTCGAAGCAGCGGCAGACAATGTCACCCTCAACAATTTATTACCCGAACGCATTGACACTCCGCGGCAAGCTTTCATGGCGCAAAAAATGGTCAAAGAAAAGGGCATCGATTTGGCAGAGGCACGACGCCGCATCGCGCAGACCCTGGCGGCAAAACGCTTTGGGACACCGCAAGAGTTTGCCGATGCTTGCGCTTTTTTGTGCAGCGCCCAAGCCGGCTTCATTTCAGGTCAAAACCTGCAGCTGGACGGTGGCTCCTACCCTGGACTGATTTAAGTCATGTCCTCCAACTTCCGAGACCATCTCCGCCCATCCGACGACCCCCGCATCGCTGGGCTGGCAGAACTCGACGCGTATTCACACGCTGACAGAATTCTGAATCACCCCATTGCCCACCAGCTCTTTGACCGCTGGCGGGCGCTTTATGAGCACACCGAATTCAAAGGCATCACCACTGATGGCAAATGCGTGTCAGGGCTGTTCACGCTGCAAGACGAACAAGCGCCCGTACAAGCCAGTATGCAGGCCATTTCGCATCTGCTCCAAGGCTTAACCCCAGAACAAACCGCTGTTGTCCAACACGCGCACGACGCAAGGCAGTGGCACGCTTGGATGAACCCTGAGGTCTACATGATGCGCTTTGGCTTGCGGCTCGATGAACTGCAACCCCAAACCCGTGACGACGTCCTGGCGGTCTTGCGCGCCAGCCTCAGTCCGCAAGGATTTGAGCGCGCCAGACAATTGATGAAGATCAATCATTTTCTGGGAGAACTCGTTCAAGCCCCCCGCATCTTGAATGAGTACAGCTACAACTTCAATCTGTTCGGCACGCCTTCTGTCACGGAACCCTGGGGCTGGAATTTTTATGGGCATCACTTGTGCCTGAACTGCCGGTTTATCGGCAGCCAGATGGTCTTGACGCCCGTCTTCATGGGCGCGGAACCGCACGCGATCGATGTCGGACCGCTTGCAGGGATTGCTGTATTTGAGCAAGAAGAAAGTGGCGGACTGCAACTGATGCAGTCGTTGCCCATGGATTTGCAACAACAAGCCCAGTTGTACGCCCAGAAACGCGATCCGGCCATGCCTCAAGGTCGAATTGCTTTTGGCGATGAGTTGACCCTCACAGGCGCCTTTCAAGACAACCGCATCATCCCGGAAGAAGGGGTTTGTGCGCGGGACATGCCTGCCGCGCAGCAAACTCAGTTGTTGGCATTGATGCACACTTATTTGGCCTACCTGCCTGAAGGACCCCGGTCAGCGCGCATGCGCGAAAACCATGCCCATTTGGACAACACCTGGTTTTGCTGGATCGGCGGCATCGACGATGAAAGTCCGTTTTATTACCGGATTCAAAGCCCCGTCCTGATCATCGAGTTTGATCACCATGCAGGGGTGTTTCTGGGTAACCCAACGCCGGAAAAATTTCATATCCACACCTTGGTGCGCACGCCCAACGGCAACGATTACGGCATGGACCTGGTCCGCCAACACTGCGAGTGCATGCAAAAATTCAGCTTACCCAGATAATCCACTGCCACTGAGGAATTTTCACCATGGCCAAAGTTCGCAATATTCTGTTCATCATGTGCGATCAGTTGCGCCGTGATTATTTGAGCTGTTATGGACTCCCCACGCTGCCCACCCCGCACATAGACGCGCTTGCGGCACAAGGCACTCGCTTTACCCATGCCTATGTTCAGGGGCCGGTGTGTGGCCCCTCGCGCATGTCGACCTACACCGGGCGCTACGTCTCCAGCCACGGCGCCACCTGGAATTTTGTTCCACTGTCCATTCAAATTCCCACCCTGGGCGACTACATGCGCAGCGCAGGGTTGCGCACGGCGGTGATCGGCAAGACCCATGTTCTGCCGGATTTGGCAGGCTTGCAACGCTTGGGTTTGATCGCCGCCGAAGGCCTTGGACAAAGACTGGCTGAGGGCGGCTTCGACCCCTTTGCGCGGCACGACGGCATCATCACCGACAGCAAAGCCCTGCATGACCAACCTGTTTATAACCACTATCTATTGCAAAACGGCTACAAGGGGATCAACCCTTGGCATGAATTTGCGAACTCGGCATTGGACGAAAGCGGACATTTGCAAAGTGGCTGGTCGATGCGCAATGCCCACCTGCCAGCGCGTGTTCAGGAATCCCATTCCGAAACCGCCTGGTGCACCGGCCAAGCCCTTGAATTCATACAAGCACAGGGAGAGGAGCCCTGGTGCCTGCACCTGTCCTACATCAAACCCCACTGGCCCTATATCGCGCCTGCGCCTTACCACCAGCGCTTTGGTGCGCATGACGTTAAAGCCCCTGTGCGCACAGCGCATGAGCGCACTGATACACACCCGGTTTACAAAGCCTTTCGCAACCATGTGGAGAGTCAATCCTTCGCGCAGCAAAACGTTCGGGAACGCGTGATCCCCACCTACATGGGACTGGTCCAGCAAATTGACGACCACATGGGTCGTTTGATGGCGGGACTTAAAGCCCAGGGCCGGCTGCAAGACACTCTGATCGTGTTCACCAGCGACCACGGCGACTTGCTGGGTGACCATTGGCTAGGTGAAAAGGAAATGTTCTACGAAGCCAGTGCAGGCGTGCCCCTGATCATTGTGGATCCCTCACTGTCCCATCAGGTGGGCGTCTGCGATGCGCTGGTGGAAACCATCGACCTGATCCCCACCTTTATAGAAGCACTGGGCCAACCAGCGCAGCAGCAATGGCTTGAAGGGCAATCACTGGTACCCTTTCTGCAAAAGACAATACCGGGCAAAGAAGCCGTGTTCTCGGAATTGGACTATGCGTTCTATCCGGCCGCCAAAGAGCTTCAAGTTCCTGTCAATGATGCACGGGCCACCATGGTAAGGACACAGCGCTGGAAGCTGGTGGACTACCAAGGCTTTGAACCGCAGTTGTTTGACCTGCAGGAAGATCCAGACGAATTGACAGATCTGGGGCAGTCTCCTGAACATGTCAACTTGCGCGCAGACTTGAAAGACCTGATCCATCAATGGCGCAGCAAGTTGCGAATACGAACCAGCATGTCGGACACGCAAGCCGAGCAATTGGCGGCAAGACGAAACGCCATGAAAGATATCGTCATCGGTCAGTGGTAATTTGAGGTGCCATTTTCATAATGGGTGCGTGATGACTTCAAGGTCAGGTCTCACAAATGTCTTCAATGTCGAAACTTTTTAAACATGAACACCCTTTGTGTCAGAAAAAGCTGAAGTTCTCGCTGAACTGCAAAGTCTTGACGATTTCTCAAGAGCAGCCCTCAAAAGAGTGACGTTTCCGTCAGTGGTTTTCTGTCACCCTCTGTCTATCTGTCTATCTGTCTATCCTGGCAAAGATTTCCATTGATGTACAAGTACCAACACCCTAACAGGCGGTGTCTAAGCCACTGGATAAACCTATTGACTGGATCTGGTCATCGTTCAAAGACCTGTGCCATGGCGAAATTTTTTCCAAAAATGCATGGCGGACCCCTGGACAACACCTTTGCAAAGTGCAGCGCGGTGAAGACCCAGATGACTGCAAGCTTTTTGATGACATGGGAATGGATACAAAAAATATTCGCATCAAACACACGGAAGCTGCCTTTCGAGTGATGTATGTGGCCAAATTTGAAGATGCCATTTACTTCTGTCATTGCTTCAAAGAAGCCAAGTCATAGCTTTGTCACTTACTTTCGGTAGCCTGTACATGTTTATTGAGTTGTCACACTTAGGAGAATCAAATGGACCGTCGTCGCCTCATCCAGAGCTCAGCTGTTCTTGGTGCTGCCGCAGTGCTACCCTTACCTTTTAGCGCCTTTGCACAAGCTGCTCGTGCACTTTGCTACAACTGCCCAACAGAATGGGCAGATTGGGGGGGCATGCTGAAGTTAGTTAATCAAAAGCTCAACATATCAGTTCCCCCAGATAACAAAAACTCTGGCCAATCCATGGCCGCTTTGATTGCTGAAAAGAACAATCCTGTAGCCGACATCACCTACCTTGGCGGTCAATTTGGCCCACAAGCGCGTGAGGCTGGGGTGCTCACCCCTTACAAGCCTCAGCGTTGGAATGAAGTTCCCGAAGGTTTCAAGGACAGGGATGGCTTTTGGTTCACCATTCATTCAGGCACTTTAGGACTGTTTGTAAACACCGCAGCATTGCGTGGCAAACCAGTACCGCGTTCATGGCAGGACCTTGCAAACCCCACTTACAAAGGCATGATCGGGTACTTGAATCCAGCGAGCGCTGCAGTCGGTCAAGTCGGTGTAGTGGCTGTCAACCTGGCTTTAGGCGGAAGTTACGAAAACTTCGATCCAGCCATCCGTTTCTTCAAGAATTTGCAGGCTAACGCACCCATCGTGCCAACACAGACCTCCTATGCTCGTGTTATCTCGGGCGAGATTCCGATCTTGTTGGATTACGACTTCAACGCGTATCGTGGCCAACACACCGATAAAGCACCAGTGCAGTTTGTAATTCCATCAGAAGGTACTGTTGCATTGCCCTACATCATGGGTCTGGTCAACAAAGGACCTAATGCTGATAACGGCCGAAAGGTTCTTGATTTCGTACTTTCGGATGAAGGCCAACGCCACTGGGCCAATGCCTACCTGCGTCCCGTATTTGCCTCAGCCATGTCCACCGAAGCCCGCTCGCGCTTTTTGCCAGATTCGGAGTACAAGCGCACGCAAGCAGTGGATGTTTTCAAACTTGCCGCTGCATCCAAGGTCATCGCTGATCGTTATCAAAAGGAAGTAGGCTGATTACTTCACAAACTGTCCGGGAGCGTGTTCAGCTTGCCACACTGATGGCACCAGTCGCAATTTTGTTTGCGGCTTTCTTCCTGCTGCCGTTGGCCCAACTTGTGGTCATCGGTGGCAGCGGCAAGCTCGGATGGTCAGCTTACTCGACTGTTTTTACCGAAACTCGGTACCTCAAAAGCTTCAGCGCGACGATTGCGCTTTCGGCTGGAGTCACATTGTTCACACTGACAGTGTCTGGCATAACGGGTGTCTTCCTTGAACGCAACCGATTTCGTGGACGCGCATTTTTGACTGCGATGTTGACCCTACCCCTGGCATTTCCAGGTGTGGTGATCGGCTTCATGGTGATCATGCTTGCTGGTCGACAGGGGCTGGTACCAGACATCACAGATCTGCTCTTCGGCGAGCGATTGGTATTCGCTTATTCAATGGGCGGCCTTTTCATGGGCTATATTTATTTTTCAATCCCTCGCACCATCCTGACTGTGATGGCGGCTGCTGAAAAACTTGATCCGCGATTGGAGGAAGCGGCTCGCTCTCTTGGTGCTGGTTCATTTAGGGTGGTTCGCGACGTGATATTACCTGCACTGAAACCAGCTTTTCTCGCTGCAGGTGCTATCTGTTTTGCAACATCCATGGGTGCTTTTGGTACAGCCTTCACACTCGCCACACGCATCAATGTTGTGCCCATGGTCATCTACACCGAGTTCACTCTCCAGGCCAATGTCGCCATGGCCGCTGCTTTGTCGTTTGTTCTTGGCGGAATCACCTGGGCAGCACTCGCCTTTGCCCGCTCTCTGAGTGGTTCCTCAGTCGCCGCTTCGGGATGAGCTTCGTGCAAGCTTCAATCAAAAAACCACGTCGATCACCACTGTTTTGGGCGCAGCTTGCGTTCACGCTGACGGTATGCGCTTTCTTGATCGTACCGGTGTTCATGTCAATGACAGCTGGCGTGACACTGAATTACATGACAGGCGTGTCCGGCGGTCTGACCACTCAATGGGTTGAAAAAGTATTGACCGATTACAGAGATCCGATCCTTCTCTCTCTGCAACTCGCGATAGCATGCCTAATTTGCACTTTGCTGTTGGGCATACCCGCAGCTTATGTGCTGGCCAAGCGCCAAAACGCTTTTACCCGTGCAATCGAAGAATTACTGGTGATGCCAGTGGCAGTACCTGGCATAGCGACTGCGCTCGCGTTGATAGTGACCTATGGAAACTCAGGTGGTTTTCGTACCAGCTGGCTCTTTATATTGGTAGGCCACGTATTGTTCACACTGCCATTCATGGTTCGCTCAGTGCTTGCTGTGATGTCCTCGATCGATTTAAAAACGCTGGAAGAAGGCGCGCGCAGCTTGGGCGCAAACTTTACCCAGCGTTTTTTTGGCATTATTTTGCCCAATTGCAGCTCCGGAATCATTGCGGGTTCGTTGATGGTGGTGACGCTTTCCTTGGGTGAGTTCAACATGACGCTTTTGTTGCACACCCCACTCACACAGACGCTGCCTGTTGGTTTGGCCGACACTTACGCCTCACTTCGGCTGGAAGTCGGAAGCGCCTACACATTGGTGTTTTTCATCATCATCGTTCCGCTGTTGGTTGCCATGCAATGGGCGTCAAACGCCATCAGCCAAAGAAAGCAAATATGAACGCGGCATGCAAGGTCAGCATTCGTCTGGAGCAATGCGCACGCACCTATGAAGACGGCACACGCGCACTTGAAGCAACAGACCTCACCATTCAAGCAGGCGAAACAGTGGTCTTTTTAGGGCCATCCGGTTGCGGCAAAACTACCACATTACGCCTTGTTGCTGGCCTTGATGAGCCTGACGAGGGTGGCAAAGTGTGGTTTGGCGACGAGGATGTTACTGCTGTTCCCATTGAACGGCGTAATGTAGGTATGGTCTTCCAAAGCTATGCGCTTTTCCCTAATATGAGTGTTGAAGAAAATGTTGCATACGGACTGCGAGTGCGAAAAGTACCTTTTGGTGAACGATCAAAACGGGTTCGCGAATCACTAGAGATGATGCACATTTCAGATCTGGCGAAACGGCGCACAGACCAATTGTCTGGGGGACAACGTCAACGAGTGGCACTTGCCCGCGCAATTGCACCACGCCCGCGGGTTTTGCTGCTCGATGAACCCTTGACAGCGCTGGATGCCAAGTTGCGCGAAAGCCTTCGGGTTGAGATCGACCGTCTTTTGCGCTCCCTGGAGATCACTACTGTTTACGTTACCCACGATCAAGGAGAAGCCATGGCACTGGGTGATCGCATAGCCGTGATGGACAAAGGACGCATTGCCCAGATCGGTACCCCTGAAGAAATTTACCGATCACCAGCCAATGCGTTTGTGGCTGATTTCATTGGAACAATGAATCGTATTTGTGGTCAAGTAGAAAGTGGCCTGCTGGTCTTCCCGGGGGGGAGTGTCCGCTGGACCGGACCAACACCAACTGCGGATCTGATGTTTCGGCCAGAAGACCTCAAGCTCGCAGTGCCGGGCAGCGGTAATTTCACTGCCCAGGTAGTCACCGCTTTTTTTCTTGGCGACCATGTTCGCCTTGTCCTAGATGCTGGTGCACCAGATCTTGTTATTGCGCGAATATTTGAGCGGCGTAATTTCGTAAAGGGCGAGACTGTTGAATTCACCTTGAATCCACAAATGCTCGTAAGCTTAAAGGATTGATATGCTTTTTTGCCAAATCACCGACACCCATCTGAAGGCAGGACGAAAGACCGCATATGGCATTGTTGACACGGCAACCATGCTTGAGCGCTGTGTCGATAGCGTGATGCAGTTGAAACAGCGACCCGATGCGGTGCTGTTAACTGGTGACTTGGTAGATTATGGGCGTGATGACGAGTACGCACTGCTCGCAACTTTGCTAAAGCCACTGACCATGCCCATGTACTTGATTCCCGGAAATCATGACGAACGTGAAGCATTGCGACGGGCATTTCCTGAACATACCTACTTGCGTCAATGGGCACCGTTTGTGCAATACGCGATTGATGATTATCCTGTGCGCGTTGTAGCATTGGACACACTCATTCCCGGGCAAGGAGGTGGTCGCTTGTGTGATGAGCGCTTGCAATGGCTGGACTACACGTTGGCTGAAAAGCCAGATACTCCGACTCTCGTGGTGATGCACCATCCACCATTTCGCACTGGTTTAGGTCACATGGACAGACTGGGACTGGACGGTGCGGACGCGCTTGAAGCTGTCATATTTCGCCACCCCCAGGTTGAACGACTGGCATGCGGCCACCTGCATCGATCCATACAGGCGCGCTTTGGAGGTAGCATCGCATCGACCTGCCCGAGTCCTGCGCACCAAATAGCGCTCGACCTGAGTGTGGATGGGCCTGACAACTATGTTTTAGAGCCGCCAGGATACCAACTGCACTTATGGGACGGTCAGCGATTGGTCACACACACTGCCGTCATCGGCAATTTCCCCGGACCCTATCCATTTCGGATCGGCGGAAAGTTGATCGATTGATTGATTTCAACCACTCATCTAAATCCCAGCTTGCACAAAATTCAAACGGTACAAGATACTTGTTTTGCTGAACCACATCCGTCCACCCAAGAACTCCATTGATTTGTCCTCAGCATGAGGGGGCGATTCTTCGCTTCAAGTTACTGCAAAAATTGCTTGGGTACGCTTGTTTTCAGATGCCTTTAAGTTGCGCCGCATGAGTTTCTAAGATTGAACCAACAACTGAACGCGCTTACCAGTGCGCAAAACCATGTCAACCAAAGAGTCGACAGTGAACTTTGGTGTTTTCTGATTGACGACATCGGACACCCGAGGACGAGTAATACCCAGAATCTCTGCAGCCTCTGCCTGCTTGAGATTGTGCGCATCGATCCAGTACACAATTTCAGTCATCAACGTTTGTTTGAGCGCCCGCTTTTTATCTAAGGCCATATCAGCTTCAGCCAGTAGCCTCTGAGCCTCTTCTGGCGCAAAGCCAAGATCTGCAAAGATATTGCCATCAGCAGGGGTGCGGTGGGTAATGATTTTTTTGGTGCTCATTTTTACTCCTGGTCAGCATCATGTCTTTGTCACGTTGGGTGGACAAATCCTTGTCCTTTTGACTGGTCTTCTGTATTTTCTTTTTGAAGCAATGAAGCACGTAAATGGCATCTTCAATTTTGCCCACTTACATGACTCGAAAGGCACCGTCCGTTTGTTTGATGCGAATCTCTTTTGTACCTGCACCCACATCATCAAAAGGCTTCCAGTCATCTGGGTCGTCACCGCGCTGCACTTTGCGAAGTTGATATCCAGCGGCCCGCCGCGCATCTTCGGGAAAAATTCCGTCAACGCACAGGTCTTTGAACGATGACCCGATACGAACGATGACCCGATACCGTCAATGGGTTTATTTCTTGGCACGGCCATGGCATTGGTTGTATCAGTACTTGTACATTTATGGAAGCCTTTGCCATAATGGCAATAGAAGTCCAGTGCCGGACACGCGCCCCTTTTATGACTGCTGTTGAGAAATCGTCAAGACTTTTTAGCTCGGCGGGAACGACTCCTAACGCGACACAACGGCTGTTTGGATTTCACATAAGCCTATCGGCAACCAAGCGGCGCTGTTTGTCAAGCGTATTGTTGAGGAGAGAACAGTGCCTTTTGAAAGCGCTGAATTGATGGCCCTCACAGTGCAATATACAATTGCTATATACGTTCATTTTAGGGGATTGTCATGTCCATAGGCACTGTTTTCGTCAACAATCGCACCCAAGCCGTCCGCCTCCCTTTGGACGTGCGCCTACCCGAAGGGATCCAAAAGGTAGACATACGCGCTAGGGGCAACGAGCGCATCATCACTCCCCTTGGGCAAACTTGGGATAGCTTTTTCCTTGGCGGCCCCAAAGTTAGCGACGATTTTTTGCCAGAGCGAGCCAACCAGCACCAGTCGGACCGAGAAGCGTTTTAATGCTGCGCTTCCTGCTAGACACCAACATCGTCATTTACGTTTTGAAGCGGCGACCTGTCGAGGTGCTCGCTACCTTCAACGCCAACGCCAGCCGCATGGCAATTTCCTCCATTACCCTGGCCGAACTTTTTCACGGCGCTGAGAAAAGCACTCGCGTGAGCGAGAACCTGTCCGCCATCGAGGACTTCTGCTGCCGCCTAGAAGTTCTCCCCTATGGCGCCAAGGCCGCGCAGCACTATGGCGTCATTCGTGCCGCCCTGGAAAAACTGGGTCAGCCTATCGGTGTGAATGACCTGCACATTGCAGGTCACGCACGCAGTGAAGGCTTGGTGCTGGTGACGAACAACATGTCGGAGTTCATGCGTGTGCCTGCGCTTGAAGTGGAGAACTGGGTCCACCCGGGTCAGTAAATCACGAGGTGGCTGTGCATCATATCCATGCCAGAACGTGGGCCGTTGCGACATTCAGGCTGTGGCATGAGCCAGTTCGGGCTGAACGTCTGCAACCGCTCACAACGGTCATTAATCCCCTGGATGCGCGAGGAAAACCAAATGGACACATTGGTCCGTCGATAAGATTTGTGTAGAAACCTGCCACATCGCCATTTTTGTCTGGTTTTTGGCCCAGCTGCGTAGAGCAGTTCGGCATTGTTATGGTTCCCGGTCATTAAACTATGGTCACCGCATGACCTCCACACCCACATGCGTAATTTATCCTAAGCTACCAGATCCACTAACCCTTGGCGACCTGGGGTCGATTTGTTTTTGTTGCCAAAAGTGACGTTAGGAAAGCCAGCACTGGCGTGGGAGGACTTTGAGACCCAGGTAGGTGGTGTGCCAGCTTTTCATCGTTTATATCCGTCAATTTGGACATCGACGTTACGCCGCAAAGAAGTTGCCTGAAAAGCCAATGGAATGAACGATCTTTTATGGCTACCCCCTCGCCAGTGTTCGAATCCAAAACGGGACAAATTGCAGCGAAAACAAATCGACCACTATGCCTGTCATCTCCATCGCCATGTCAAGGCGATGGCATCACTTCCTGCAAAAGCCAATTTTCAAATTCAATGATCTTTTTTGATTTTTCTTTTGTATCTGAAAAAGAAATGTAATAACCACCCTTTGTCGCCACGCTGAAATCAAATGGAGCTGCCAATAATCCACTGGTCAAGTCCTCTTGTACAAAAGCCAACAAACCCATCATCACCCCCAGTCCGTTGGCTGCGGCCTGGTAAGCCAAGGCCGCATTTTCAAACTTAAGCCCTTCGTGCCCATCGATACAGTCAACCCTTGCTTCACGCAACCAGGTTGACCAATCATGGGGACGGTTCATAGAGCACAAGCGATCATGAAACCGCAGATCATCGGGCTTGTTCAATGGCTTTTTTCCATTCAACAGTCCCGGAGAACATACAGGAATTAAGGTTTCCTTAAACAACAATTTAAATCCTGACTGCTCGGGGGGCACGGGTTCAGAATGTATGCTGATGTCAATATCTTCAGTACGGTAATTCACCCGCTGATGGGATGTCGTTATTTGGACTTCTGTATCAGGATACCGGGCATGAAATTTTGCCAATCGCGGCATCAGCCATCGAATCGCGAATGTAGGGGGCAATTTGATCCGAAGAAGTCGATCTTCTTTTCTTGGCATCAATTGCCGTGTGCTGCGATCAATGCCATCAAAGATGTCACGCATAGCGACGAAATAAGTTTGCCCCAGAGTAGTCAATTCAATGCTGTGCCGACCTCTCGAAAATAACTTCAAACCCAGCCAAGCTTCTAAATTTGCGATTTGACGACTGACGGCCCCTTGAGTCACAAACAATTCCTCTGCCGCTTTGGTAAAGCTCAGAGAGCGAGACACGGCTTCGAAAGCACGCAGGGCGTTCAAAGGGGGAATTTTACGGGTCACAGTATTAAGGAATGATTTTTTCTCATTTCATTATGCGTTAATTTGAATTGCAACTTTATGCGCTCTTGCAATAATGCGAAAGACAAACACCACTGGAGACGAGAGATGAATAAACGGCATATCTTTGCAATTTTGGCGCTGCTCTGCATGTCAGCGGGCACTTCGGCGCAAACCAGCAGCAACTACCCGAATCAACCTATTCGGCTGATGGTACCTTGGCCCGCAGGCGGCGGCGTCGACACCACGGCCCGCATGATTGCTGAACCCTTGGGCAAACGCTTGGGCCAATCCATCGTGATTGAGAACCGGGGCGGCGCAGGCGGGAACATCGGGACTGAAATCGCAGCACGCGCAAAACCAGATGGCTACAACTTACTGATGGGCTCCATCACACCCAATGCGATCAATGTTCACCTTTACCCCAAGCTTCCCTTCGATTTGATCAAGGACTTTACACCCATCACTTTCATTTCATCTTTGCCCATATTTTTGGTTGTTCCTGCCAATTCCCCGATCAAATCGGTGGCAGATTTACTGACATTCGCCAAGGCCAACCCCGGCAAGATGACTTACGGCTCAGCAGGCGTCGGATCCTCTCAACATTTGGCGGCGGTGCAATTTATGAGTGCCACAAAAATTGACATGTTGCACGTGCCCTACAAAGGCACCGCACCAGCAGAGGCCGATTTGATGGCCGGTCACATTTCAGTGATGTTTGACACCGCCACAGCCATCCCCTTTATCAATGGCGGCAAACTCAAGGCCTTGGGCGTGATGTCCAAAAAACGCAATCCCGCACTGCCCAATGTACCGACGTTGGACGAAGCTGGCTTAACCGATCTGTATGCGTCCTCCTGGTACGGACTCATGGGGCCAGCAGGAATGCCTGCAAGCATTGTGAACAAACTCAATGCGGAATTGAATGATGCCCTGAATTCGCCTGAAGTACAAAAACGCATGTACGACTTGGGTGCAGAAATCGGCGGTGGTACACCCGCAGAATTTGCCAACTTCATTCAATCTGAAATTGCCCGTTATGCCGATATCGTTAAGCGGTCCGGCGCAAAATTCGAGTAAAACCCATGCAACCCACCCAATCCAAGGCTCAATCCCTGACCTTGTTTGAAAAAATTTGGCAAACCCATGTGGTGATGCAGCGTGACGACGGGGCCTGCCTGTTGTATGTCGATCGGCATTTGATACAGGATGGATCAGCCCCAGCATTTGAAATGCTGCACCAACGTCAACTCAAGACACGCGTACCTTCCAAGGCATTTGGAACCCCAGACCATTACATACCGACGCTCGGAAGGGACCTAACGACCATCCAAGACCCTGAAAAAAGAGCCATGGCGCAGGCCTTGGAAGACGATTGCGAAAGCCACGAGATTCCTTTTTTTGGACTTCAGGATCCTAGGCAAGGCATCATTCATGTGATCGCACCCGAGCAGGGTCTTAGCCAGCCGGGTCAGCTGCTGGTTTGCGGCGACAGCCACACCGCCACACACGGCGCATTTGGCGCTCTCGCCTTTGGCATTGGCGCTTCCGAAGTTGCACATGTTCTTGCGACACAAACTGTCTGGCAAAGAAAACCCTTAACACTGCGCATCAACATCGAAGGCACATTAGGGAAAGGCGTCTCGGCCAAAGACATCATTCTCGCCATCATCGGCAAGATCGGTGCAGCGGGAGCCGTGGGGCATGTCATCGAATACACAGGCGAGACCGTTCGCAATCTGTCGATGCAGGAACGCATGACCGTGTGCAATATGTCCATTGAAGCGGGTGGGCGGGCGGGCATGATCGCCCCCGATGCAAAAACAATTGAATGGCTTACGGACAAACCTTATGCACCAGCAGGCCTCGAATGGGACTTGGCATTGAAAAAATGGAGTGGACTTTTCAGTGATCCTGGCGCTGTTTTCGACAAAGTAGTTGAAATGCGGGCCAAGGATATTTCACCCATGGTGACATGGGGCAACAGTCCAGAAGATGTGTTGCCGATCACTGGCGCTGTCCCGTTTCCGGCTGATGCCTCAAGCGCTGGCAAGCGCCAAGCAATAGAAAACACGCAGTTGTATATGAACCTGACTCCAGGTCAAAAATTAACTGAGATCGCAATTGACCACGTGTTCATTGGCTCTTGCACCAATGGCCGGATTGAAGATCTTCGATCAGCTGCCGCAGTTGCAAAAAACCGCCATGTGGCCAAGGGCGTGCAAGCATGGGTGGTACCCGGCTCAGGATTGGTTAAAAGACAAGCCGAACAAGAAGGATTGGATCAGTTGTTTATAAACGCAGGATTTCAATGGCGAGAACCAGGATGCTCGATGTGCCTTGGCACCAATGGCGACCAAGTGCCGGCCGGACAAAGATGTGCTTCGACGTCCAATCGTAATTTTGTAGGACGCCAAGGACCTGGTTCAAGAACGCACCTGATGAGCCCCGCTATGGCCGCCGCAGCCGCAGTGACCGGTCGATTAACAGATGTGCGCGATCTGATCTGAGGTGTACTTTATGGAAAAATTCAAAACGCTTCACAGTGTGGTGATGCCCTTGGACAAGGTCAACATTGACACCGATCAAATTTTGCCTGCCAGGTACTTACAAAAACCCCGAGCCAACAACTTTGGGGCGTATTTATTCAAAGATGTTCGTCACGACGGCAATGGGTCACTCCAACCCGAATTTGTGCTGAATCAAGCCCAATACGTCAATGCCAAAATCATGCTTGCCAAGGATAACTTTGGATGTGGCTCTTCACGCGAGCATGCGGTATGGGCTATTTATGACGCAGGCTTTAGAGCCGTGATTGCACCCAGTTTTGGTGATATCTTTTTCAACAATGCCCTCAAAAATGGACTGCTTCCGATCCGACTTAGCGCATCCGATGTTGTGACACTGTTCAACTTAACCCAACATAACTCTACGATTCCTATTGTCATAGATCTGGCTGCACAAACTGTCTTGGCCAACCCTGATTTCAGCGCTTCCTTTGAGATCGATTCGTTCTCCAAGCAATGTTTTCTTGAGGGACTTGATGAATTGGGCTACACACTGAGCCTGCTACCCCAAATTGAGGCTTTTGAAAAAAAGCTGACTTCCTAATTTATCCACTTATCACAAAGCAGCAACATGAAAATTGCAGTCATGCCCGGAGACGGTATAGGCCAAGAAGTCACAGACCAAGCCGTCAAGGTCCTCAAAGCGGTTGTCGGAAATCATCCGATGGAGTTGGTTTACGCCCCTGTGGGTCAAGCAGGTGTTGATGCAGCAGGTGATCCATTGCCTCTCCAAACCCGTGAAATTGCCGACAAAGCTGAAGCCATTTTGTTTGGCTCCGCTGGGGTTCCCGGAGATGAGGCCATTGAGTACAACATGCGACCTGGGGCCAGTTTATTGAGACTGAGAAAGCAGCTCAATCTATTTGCCAATTTTCGTCCTGCGTTCTTATTTCCAGAACTGATTGGGGCATCCACCCTTAAACCCGAAGTGGTGGAGGGTTTGGACATCATGATCTTGAGAGAACTCACAGGCGATATCTATTTTGGCGAGCCAAGAGGCGTTCATACCTTACCCAATGGCGAACGAGAGGCTTTCAACACCATGCGATACAGCGAATCCGAAATTCGCAGGATAGGCCATGTGGCATTCCAAACGGCCCGCTTGCGTAACCACAAGGTGTGCTCGGTGGACAAGGCCAATGTGTTGGAAACCATGCAATTGTGGCGCGAAGTCATGACCGAGGTAGGACATGAATACCCCGATGTGGAGCTCAGTCACCTTTTTGTAGATGCGGCTGCCATGCAACTTATGCGTGCACCTAAACAATTTGATGTGATGGTGACAGGGAATATTTTTGGAGATATTCTCTCCGATGCTGCTGCCATGCTGACCGGCTCTATTGGCATGCTGCCTTCGGCCTCTTTATCAACGGGGCACAAAGGACTTTACGAACCGGTCCATGGCACGGCACCTGATATTGCGGGTCAGAATTTGGCCAATCCATTGGCTTCTATTTTGTCCATGGCGATGATGCTTCGCCTGAGCTTTCACCTGCCTGAATTGGCACTCAAAGTTGAACGCTCAGTACAACGTGTTCTGGCCGAAGGCTTGAGAACTGGGGACATCTACCAGCCCGGATGCGAAAAAGTCGGCACACAAGAAATGGGGAATGCTGTCGTGAAGGCGCTCGCGCAATTGCCGGACTGAATTCGAAGCAGGAAGCCGATCAACAACGAGCAATTGAGCATGTTGTGGTGGTAAAAAATAGAGCAACCTATATGAATCAACAAGTTGCGTCATTTGTAGTCAACTCGGGTGCCGCTCTTCTAGGAGTGCTCGTCGCGTGGAATTTTGCTTCAACTGGGGCTGGGCTGGTGACCTGACTTTGGTCCGTTTCCCCTGAGCTCATCGATTTTTCGGTAAACCGTATCACGACCGCAATGCAGCTGCTTGCGCTTCAAGGAGTCGCTGCGCTCTCGTGCTCACCCGACAGGAACAGGGAACGGTATTGTTGATGCAGGGGGCAGAAACGATCCTGCGTGCGATCACAAGCGCGGCCGTGGATAGTCAAAGATTGCTAAGTGATAGTAAAAATAGTTATCAATTTATGTTGGCAATAAAATTTAATTTCGTCCGGATTCCGAACTCTTGCGCAGAATTAATCTATAGTGGTTTCGTTAATTTTATTCAAGTAAAAATATGAATGCGAAAAAAATTTCATTAGAAACGAAACCTTTAAAGGACGATAAAAGCAGGATCCAATCGATCGGGAAGATGATGAGTATTCTTGATTGTTTTTCCACAATCAATCGTAACCTGACCCTGGTTCAAATAGCGAATTTATCAGGAATGCCTAGACCAACAGCTCATCGAATGCTGTCAGCGATGAAAGAAATTGGGTTCATAGAACAAGACCCACGAACTGGACGATACGGGCTTGGCATCAAGTTATTTGAGCTGGGAAATATTTCCTTGGCAAATATGGAAATTATGCGAGAAGCAAAACCATTCATGGATAAGCTTTCAAAACTATCGGGAGAGACTTCACATTTAGGTGTCTTTAATGGTTTTGAAGTTATTGTGATTGAGCGAGAAGAGCCTATTGAGCGGCAATCAAGAGGTATCACACCCATTGAGGCATCTCCTGCACACTGTACGGGTGTTGGCAAGGCTTTACTTGCATATCAGAGACCAGAAGTGATTGAGAGGGTGATTGATTTTGGATTAAAGGCATTCACAAAAACTACAATTTCTAATCCCGAGGCACTTCGCAAAGAGTTAGCGAAAATAAGAAAACGGGGCTACGCTGTTGATAACGCTGAGCATCAAGTTTGGGTGCGATGCGTAGCTGGACCCATTCGCAATTCCTCTGGCCACGTTTTTGCATCAATTAGCGTAACCGGACCCGTTGATCGCATGACTGATACAAAGATATCTAGTCTTGCACAACTCATTGTTCAGACGGCTGATGCAATCTCTCGCCAAATTGGTTACGAACCTGGCAGTCAATAACTATCAATGACCTAGTTTACTTAAGCGTTAACGTTAGATGCTTCCTAGGGAAAATACCTATTGTTCAGGCTTTGTTAATTTTCGAGAATATCAAAAATTTGGAATATCAGTTCGGATTCCGGACGGGTTATCAGCTCAACACAACTTCTAGAGGCCACCTTGAATCAATCTACGCCCTTACTCCGCCAACAATTAACCGGCGTTCTGCCACCCATCACCATGCCGTTTGATAAGAATGGCGATTTGGTGAAAGGCGGATTGAAAGAGCAAATTGATTTCATTATTCAAAGTGGGGCTAACGGTGTAGTTGCCGGTGGAAGCACCGGCGAGGGACACACGTTGACGGATGGTGAATATGCATCTGTCATGCGCGAAGCCTATGACGCTACAGCAGGACGCGTTCCTTTTTTGGCTGGTTTAATTGTTCAAAGTACACGAGCCGCTATTGAGCGAGCGAACATGCTTAAAGGTATGAATGTTGTAGCGCTTCAAGTAACACCCGTGCATTACCTTTTCAAGCCTGATGCTGACGCAACGATTGAACACTTTAGAACAATTGCAGATGCAACTGGCATTCCAATCTTGATTTATAACGTAATTCCATGGAACTACCTCAGCGTGGATCTGATGCTTCGCATCATGGATGAAGTCCCTGGTGTGATCGGAATGAAACAAAGTGGTGGCGATTTAAAGTCTTTGTCTGATCTTCTATTGCGTTGCAAACCCGAAAACGTTGTTCTATCGGGAGTGGATGCATTGCTTTATCCAGGTTTCTGTATGGGCATGCACGGTGCAATTTCTGCTTTGACCAGCGCTGTTCCTCATATCGTTGTTCGAATTAAAAAAGCTGTTGAATCAAATGACCACAAAACAGGTAGAGATCTTCATTTTAAATTGAACGCATTATGGAACACGATGAACCATGATAATTTGCCAGCTTGCATCAAGTACATCCAACACCTTCAAGGTGTTCGAATGTTTGAACCACGTGCCCCAATGATGCGTGTAACTGAGCAACAGAAAGTTGATATCAAAGCTGCAATGCAACATCTGATGGCATAAGACGATGAAGAAAATTCTCAATGCCTCTTCAGCCTATGACGATCATAGGCTTGAAGGGATTTGCGTTGCTCACCCTGAAAGCTATTGACTCCTTGGTGAGCGGGTTTTGATGCGAAACGATAAGCCTGTCAATGTAAAAGTAGGAATCGTCACTGTGGGTGGCTCTGTTTGTAGTGGCCAAGGTGGGCAATATCCTCTATAGAGAATTAGCTTGGGCGATTTTGCCTTTCATTATTCCGTTTCTTTCTTTTTACTAATTTGTACATACTGGCCAAGGATCGTTATGGCGCTTTTAAATTTTCTCTTGAGTACAAGGCCCTAGGTGTTAACACCACTTTCATCAGAAGCATTTTTAATTAACCATCACTTATAAAGGATTAAAGACCATGACACATCGAATTTCAACTCGCAAACTACTTGCTATTTTAACTTCCCTCATTTTACCGCTATCGCCTTTGGGCGTTAAAGCTCAAAGTGCATCTGACTACCCGAATAAACCTATTGAACTGGTTGTGCCATTCGGCGCTGGTGGTGGTACTGACGTTTTAGCGCGAGTGTTTGCCGATGCAGCAAAGAAACATACGAATCAACAAATTAATGTCCTCAACAAACCTGGAGCAAGTGGTGGCATTGGTTTGAGCGAAGTTGCGTTAGCCAAGCCCGATGGTTATAAGATCGCAATGGTAACCGTGGAGATGGCTATCATTCCGCATATGGGTATTGTGAAATTTACCACCGATGACTTCACGCCCATAGTAAGGCTCAATGCCGATCCCATCGTACTCACAGTTCGTGCTGAAGCTCCATGGAATACGATTGAAGAATTTCTTGATGCTGCTAAAAAATCTAAAGACCCTATGAAGTTTGGTAATGCAGGAACTGGAGGCTTATCTCATATGGCTGCAGAAGCATTGGCTCAAAAAATCGGAACAGTTTTTACGCACGTTCCTTTTCAAGGCAATGCGCCTGCAGTCGTAGCACTATTAGGTGGACACATTGATGCTGTGACATCTTCACCATCCGAGGTGTCGACGTTTGTGAACACTGGAAAACTGCGTTCGCTGGGTGTATTTGCTGATCAACGTTTCAAGGGCGTTGGTTTTGACCAAATTCCAACGTTGAAAGAGAGAAAAATTGATCTTTCCATGGGTACTTGGCGTGGCATAGCTGGACCCAAAAATATGCCAGCCGACATCCTAGAAAAACTTTCTGCAATTAGCGTTAAAACTGCAAATGAGCCTGCTGTTAAAGAAGCAATGGAAAAGCAAAACCTAGGTTATGCAGTGACAGATGGCGCTAATTTTAAAAAGCAAATCACAGCTGACAGCGTGCTTTTTAAGCAGTTGATAGATAAGCTTGGAATCAAATAATTTCAAAAGAACCATCTATTTCAATGCCTGCTATACCTCTTAAACTCTTTTAAGCTCGGTTTGATAGCACTATTTCAGATGTAATGAAATTATTTTAAGTAGTGCTAAAAAAATTAAAAAGGTAGCTATAAATGAATAGAAAAGATATTTTCGATCTGACTGATCGATTGGTTGTGATCACAGGTGGGCTGGGTCAAATTGGAAGGCAGTTCACACTTGAACTGGTTGACCGTGGCGCCAAGGTTGCAATTTTTAATCGCCAAATTCCTGATGATTCCATCTTAAAGGACAGGTTTCCAATTGAAACCGGAAGAGTTGCTTTCTATCCAGTAGATGTTACAAAAAAAGCTTCTGTCACTGCTGGGCTTGGTGCGCTTATTTCAAAATGGGGTGTGCCACATGTACTCGTTAACAATGCGGGCTTGGACACTCAACCAAGTGCCCCCCCAGAGGTTTCCGGGCCTTTTGAAGAGTTTCCTGAAGATGTATGGCGAGAAGTCTTAGAAGTAAATATGACTGGCACTTTCTTTTGTTGCCAAGTTATAGGTGGGGCTATGGCTAAATTAGGTCGTGGCTCAGTGATCAATGTCGGCTCAATTTATGGGATGCTTTCACCCGTTCAGGATATTTATGCATACAAGGAATTAAAAACGGGAACACCATTTGTCAAGCCTGTTGCATATTGCGCTTCAAAGTCTGGTTTGTATAACTTTACTCGTTATCTAGCGACGTATTGGGGGAAAAAAGGCGTACGAGTTAATATTCTCACGCCGTCAGGCGTGCGGCGCGATTCACAAGATGCTGAGTTTCAAGCCAATTATTGTCAGCGAATGCCTATCGGTCGAATGGCTGAAGAAGATGAATTCAACGGCTCTTTAGTATTTTTAGCTTCGGACGCATCCCGTTATATGACCGGATCCAATCTTGTCGTTGATGGTGGTTGGACGTCTTGGTAACAGTTGCTCAATTACTTTCAACGATACAACTTGAGATCACAGCATGAGACTTTCTGGAAAAGTAGCCCTCATCACTGCAGCTGGGCAAGGCATCGGTGAAGCTGTAGCGCGCGCATTTTCAGCTGAGGGCGCTACTGTGTACGCCACAGATGTCAATCCAGCCATCGTTAAAAAATTTGAAGGCATAGATCTGATTCATGCTTCGGTATTAGATGTATTGGACAAACAAGCTATCCAAGCTCAAGTCTCTAAGATTCCCGAGATTGATATTGTTTTTAACTGTGCCGGTTTTGTGCACAATGGCCCCGTTTTGGATGCAACAGATGAGGATTGGAGCTTTGCCTTCAACTTGAATGTACGTTCACAGTTTTGGATGATTCAAGCTGTTTTACCAAAGATGCTTTCGAAATTTGAAAAAACTGGTCAAAGCAGCAGCATCATTAATATGTCCAGTACTTGCTCTAGCGTCAAAGGTGTGCCCAATCGATTTATCTACGGCAGTACCAAAGCTGCAGTGATTGGGTTGACCAAAAGCGTTGCTGCTGACTATGTGAGCCGAGGTATTCGATGCAACTGCATTTGCCCAGGAACTGTGGATACTCCGTCATTGCAAGTTCGCATCAACAGCTATGACGATCCTGTGAAAGCAAGGCAAGACTTCATCAACAGACAACCAATGGGCCGTTTAGCACAAGCAAAAGAGATCGCACCTATCGTGACTTTCTTGGCATCCGATGAATCGATTTTTGCCACAGGTAATGCCTATATGGTTGATGGTGGACAAACTATCTAGGCTACCCTCACGCCAGTGCTCGAATCCAAACCGGGACAAATTGCAGCGAAAACAAATCGACTCCTTCTTGTGCGGCGGCAGGGTGATATGTCTTCCATGATTCAAATGCCATGGGATGACAGGACCTCTTTTGAAACAAATAAAGCGTGCTTTTGATTGTCGAAATTTGATTTTTTTGTCAAACTGACCAATGGTCGGCGAGCCTTATGCGCAGCCCCGCAACAGCCTCAGGAAGACATCGTTAGGCCCCATTTGGCCACCCTTGAGCATCAATTCAATCCCATCAACCGCAGGGTCATCTGCGTCGATGAGCAGAAGAGGCACACCAGGCGCGAGTGAGCCGCTCCAACGCAAGGCCCTTGGCGAGAGCTTACGCAGTGCGAAGCTGGAAGTGTCACCCCCTGCCACGCCCACACGCCGCACCTCTGGGCAGAGTGCCAGTACCCGGGCCAGGAGTCGGCCGCAGGCCTCGGCTACGGCCAGAGGGGGCGCAGCAGGTCCCACCTCCGATGATGGCCTTGCTATGACAGGCAAGCCGCGACGTAACATGGCTGCACAGTCCGAAGCCACTTGAGCAAGGGTTGCATCGCTGCCCACCAGCGAAGCCGCATCGAAAAACACCTTTTCGTAGACCCCATCTGCCTCGCGTAGTTGAGAAGCTGTCACAGGCGAAAGACTGCCGGCCAATAAGAAAACTGGCCCGCTGGCTGAATGAATGACTCCGGACACCGGAGATGGGGATGACGATGGCCAGCGGGCTATTAATGCTTGTGCGACGCTACTCGCACCTAATGTGAGCAGGGGGTGGCGAGCGGCCTGTCGCCAAAGCAGCTGACCAATGCGGGTGAGGTCTTCGGTGCGCACTGCATCGAACAGTACTGCCGCTGGATTGGCCTTCAGACGGGCATCGAAAACGCTCGCTAACTCCGTATCGTCCAAAGAGTGGAGTTCACGAAGGTCTACGGCAATTACGGGGTCGAGTCCCTGGGACTTCAAGTGAAGGCGCAGATCGGCTTCGTGCATGGGCGTCACGGGGTGACGACTCATGGTGGGATGTCTGTCAATACGGTGAACTTCGCCGCCTTCCGAGGCCGTTGCGTAAAGCTCACTGAAGGCACAGTACCGACCCAGGCTGGGTTGGCCACCGATCACCACAGCCACTGAACCATGGCGTGGGCTGCGCAGTGCCGACAGGCCAGCAGCCAAGTTTCCGATGTCAGGCGTGCTGTCAAAGGTGGAGCAGCACTTGTAATGCGTGATTTCGGGATTCAGCGCCGTGAACAAGTTAGCGACGGGCTGCAGTTCAGCCCGTATCTGATCAGGGGCCAAAGCCCGGGCAATGCCAGCTACGCCAAGCGCATCCAAGGCTCCGGCGCGTTCAATTTGCGCGGCAGTAGGCACCCGGGGGAATAGCACGGCGCGAAGGCCAGCACTGGACAGGGTGGCCAGTGTGTCAGAGGCGCCCGTAAAGTCATCGCCGTACCAAGCTAGAGGTAGGCTCATCTGCCGCTTAGACCTTTGGCCTGTCAAAGAAGTCCAACGCAGCACGCAGTGCCGGCGCATCCGTGGCGGCCGCTGCCAATGTGCGACCCTCACGCCAAGCATCCCAGGCTTGGCGTACGCTGGCGACGCCAGCGGCTGGCCCTTGCGGATGGGCCAGGATGCCCCCGCCGCACATGAACAACAGGTCACCGCTGGGCACCGTGTCTAATGTTTGCGGCAAGGTCCCAGCCCATTGGCCTGAGCTGAAAGCAGGCATCACGATATCATTTAAATCACCGCCTGAACTGATTGGCGCCAAACAGTCGTGGGCACTCTTTTTCACCTCCTCCTCATCCTGAGCAAACTTACCGGCCAGTCCATGTACGTGCATGTGGTCCACCCCGGTCAGCCGCCACAGCGCTGAATAAGGTTGGAAATCCATACCTAGCGCAGCATGCCGGGCAAACATTCCAAAACCGTTGCGGTGCCCGTGGAGAATCAGGTCCGTATGACGACGCAATGCCTGTAAAGACGACGGGCCAGTCCAGTTCATACTGACCATGGCACAAACTCCACCCTCGCGCTGAAGCAGTTCTGCGTGCCGCAACATTTCGTCGTGTTCATCACTGATGTTCATCGCCATGATCACTTGTTTTCCGGTGGCGTTTCGGTGAGCTCTTACCGCGGCCATAACTGCACGAATCCGATCGGCAATTGGCGCATGCTCCGGGTCACCACAGCATTCATCATCTTTGATGAAATCAACGCCAGCGCGGCACAGGTCTGCCACTAAAGCACCCGTCTCTTCGGCGGACAAGCCGACATTTGGTTTGATGATGGTCCCCACCAAAGGCCCATTTGCAACGCCGGCTATTCGCCGAGTCCCAGTAACGCCATGGCGCGGACTCTCAAAGCGAGCACGTAACTCCGTAGGGATCTCTAGTCGTTCCAATCTCAAGCCGGTGGTTTCGCCCAGGTCGAACAGGTTACCTGCCACCGTGGCCCACAATGTCGGCAGGTTGCGGCCGATGTTAGCCAATGGGAAATCAACTGCTATGCGCGCTCGTCGCCATGGCCCTCCCACTCCCCTGCGGGTCAGCCATGCACTGGGCAGGCTGGGCGTCAGGAGCGGCTCCAACTCCTGCAGGGAAACCACGCTTGCCCGACTACGTATACGCAAAGCTTCCGTTTCGCCGGCCACGCGCACGAAGGTGCCGCTGCTTTGCTCTCCAGCCAAAACATCGGCAACATGAGCAGGATTTAAAGGTGTCTCTATCAGGTAATGGGCACGCAGCATTTTCAGAATTACAGCTTTGAAAGGTCGGGGAACGGGCGTACGGGATCGCTTCCGTCCCATACCTGGGCAGCCTCTCGAATTATCTGGAACATGCGCCCCTTGGGTCCTGCCACTTCGGACAACTCGATCGTTGCACCGGGCATGGGCCCGCGATCCTCAAAGTAGACGAATCGGCCCTTTTCACCGACCTCACCTCCCATGCAGATCGTGAAGCCGGCTTCTTGGGCACGTGCCAAGTCGGCGTCGAAGTCTTCCGTCCAATAGGCCACGTGCTGCACACCTTGGTGGCCAGCCAATCGGAAGTCGCGGTACATGGACGGCACGTCGTTGCGGGTTTGAAGCAATTCAATCTGCAGCGCGCCCGAATTGGCCAGCGCTACCGAGTTATGCGGCTCGTAGGTCTGTCCGCGGTAATGGTAGTTGTGAATCGGCACACGTGGGTTGTAAAACCAGGGGCCAACGCCTAGCACGCGTGACCAATGGTCCATCGCAACCTCAATGTCTTGCACGATGTAGGCGACCTGGCGGATCTCTCCAAAGAAGCGACTCATGGGATACCTTATTTTGAGAGCATCAGATTAGGCAGCCAGGTGGAGGCTGCGGGAAAGAACGTGACCATTGCCAGTGACAACAACAGGCAGCCGATCCATGGGATAGCCGAGGAGATCACGCGCTCGACGGGCATGGCAGCGACCTTGCTCACCATGTATAGGCTCATGCCCACCGGCGGGGTAAGCAGACCGATCATCAAGTTAAGCACCACCACCACGCCAAGGTGTACTGGATCAACCCCTGCCGCTGCCAGCGCCGGCACGATGATGGGTGTGAGCACCAAGATGGCTGCTATGGTCTCCAGAACCATGCCCACCAGTAGGAGCAGTATGTTGACGATGATCAGCAGAACCCATGGGTCTTTAGAAAAGGACAATAGAAGGTCGGCAGCGCGTGTGGGTACTTGATCAATTGTCAGAACCCAGGCGAACAAGGCGGCTGCACCAACGATCAGCATGATGCTGGCGGTGGACTGAACCGTCTCGCGCAGTGAATTAACAAAGCCGTGCCAGGTCAGTGCCCGGTAGAAGAACACTCCAGCGGCCAAAGCATAGACGACGGTAACAGCCGCCGCCTCGGTTTCGCCGAAGATTCCAAGCAGGATGCCGCCAATCAAAATTACTGGTGCCAGCAGTGCTGGCAGAGCCAACCACAGCCGGGACAAAAATTGGCTGCGAGTGAACGAGATGGTGTCACGTGGAAGGCCTTCGCGGCGCGCTATCCACCATACCATGCCCATCAGGCAAGCCATGATGATTAACGAGGGGATGATGCCAGCAATCAGAACCTTGACCGGCGAAATCTCGGCGGCCATTGCAAATATGACGAGTGGGATTGAAGGTGGAAAGATGGGACCCAGGGTCGCGGCGGCCATGCAAATACCGGCGGAGAAACGGTCTTGGTAGCCCTGCTCGCGCATCATGTCGATTTGTATTTTGCCGAGCGCGCCAATATCTGCCAACGCCGCGCCAGATACTCCGGAGAATACCAAGTGCGTGAGCACCGTGACGTATCCGAGACCGCCGCGGATGCGGCCAATCAACATACGAATGAAATCGAATAATTGCGATGTAAGGCCGGCAGCATTGAACAACGCCGCAGCGAAGATGAACATCGGCACGGCCAACAGCGTGGTCGAGTCAAGAGAGTTCACTATACGCTGAGCGATAACCGCCACGGGCATATCGAATAGCCATAACGCCATAGCTGAGCCAAGGCCAAGGGCCACGGCTATGGGAGCGCCGGCCAGCATGATCCCAATGAATAGCGCGAGTGCGACTAGGCTGAGCATGGTCCTGCCTCCACAGTCTTTCTGTGGCGCGGCCATAAGAGACTGATAAAGCGATCAAAAGCCACAAGCGTTGTCAGCACCATCCCGGCAACAGCTGGCATGTAATACCAACTGTTAGGCATGTTCAGGGCGGGTGTTGAAAAACGACCGGCGCGCTGCATGAACCACCAGCAAGAGACCAGGAAGAAGACGCAGAACGCAAGCGTGGCAAGCTCATTGAACAGCGACAGCACTTTTAGCGGACGGCCTGAGGCCATTCGCTGGAACATGTCAACCTTGACATGACTGTCGTTGGCTAACAGCAAAGGGACGCCCAGAAAAATCACAGCCAAGCCTGCGTAGCGCGCCACCTCGCCGATGGCAGGCAAGCCCAGCTGGAACACCCCGCGCGCCACCACTTCGACCATGATGGCGCCTGTGGCAACAAGCAGCATTAGCATTGCCAAACCTTCAAAGAAAAGGCACAGCGGTAGTAGCACTGGTCGCAGCAGACTCGCCGTTGCTCTGTCTGCTGGAGCTGCTTGGAGTGTGCTGGGCATTATCAGCGGACGGCGTCGATAGCTTTGTATAAGTCACCGTATTTGACAGCGAACTTGCTATCAACGGCCTTTCGAACCGCCGTACGAAAGGCGGGGAGGTCCAAGCCTTCAGCGGCGCCGATGATGTTCATTTTGTTCTTTTTCAGCTCGGCCAACTCTGAGGCCTCTGTGTTACGGACCATCTCGGTTGCCTTGCGGCGAACCTCTGCGGAAGCGGCAGTGATTTGCTCACGTAGCTGGGGAGATAAGCCCTGCCATACTCGCTCATTAACCACGATAACCTGTGCATTCATGATGTGACCGGTCTGCATAAGGTGTGTCTGAGACTCGTACAGTTTTGAAGACAACACCACATTGACTGGGTTCTCCTGACCGTTAACCTTGCCCGTGGCAAGAGCGGTTGGCACCTCAGACCAGTCAACCGGCACCGGTACTGCACCCATTCCCTCGACCGTGGTCATGTATATTGGAAAGGGGATGGCGCGGATTTTCTGTCCAGCCAGGTCTGCCGGTTGTTTGACGGCCTTATTGGCCGTGAGATGCCGCGTGCCGAAGTAGTAGGCGTAGAGCACACGCACACCTGCATCTTTGACTAAACCTTCATTTAGTTTTTTCATGACCGACGAATTCACATCCATCACCTTCATCAGGTGATCCACATCGCGGTACAGGTAAGGCGTGTCTAGAGCGGCAAAAGGATCATGCAGCGATCCGATACCAGCGGCGGTGTTGTGAGAAAGAGCGATGGTGCCCGTGGCGACTGCTTCGGCGAGTTCTTGCAGCTTACCCAATTGGGACGAGGGGTATACCGTGATCTTCATCGCGCCATTGGTGCGTTTGGCGATTTCCTCGGACAACCACTGTGCCTGCATACCTGCCGCACTGGCTGGCGGATTCATATGGCCGTAGCGCCACTCAATGGTATTTTGGGCAAGCGCCGGCATGGCGAAAACACAGGCAGCTGCGAGCGTCAACAGGCCGCGACGGGTAAAGGCTGATCGAGAAATTTTCATAACATGTCTCCATACCGATTTTGATAGATTTTGATGCACTGGTTTGCATCTGTTGTAATATTAAGTTGCGAGGTAAATTTATTCAATCAAATATTGTGATGGGTTTTGATGGAGTCTTCTGCACGTAGTCGCATTTCTGACATTGCCCTTGCCGCGGGCGTTTCAACTGCAACGGTTGACCGCGTCTTGCACGGTCGCCTGCCGGTAAGGCCTGCCACTGCGCAGCGAGTCCTACAAGCTGCAGCCGAACTGCGCTACCTTCCGGATGCCGAACTGTGGCGCGCGCTAAGACCAGCGCCTACTGAGCTGGTCTTTCTGCTTCCTGCCGGCAGTAACCGGTATTTGCACATGCTAGGGGATAGCATCGCGGGTGCAGGTGATGCGTTACTACCCTACAACGTCCATTGCCGAGTCCATTACATCGACAGCTTTGATCCAGAAAAGGTTGCCGCTGCTTTGCGTAGACATGGGCGGCGTGCGCAGGGATTAGCATTTATGGCACTGGAACATCCATGGGTGCGAGATGCTGTGGAGGAATTGGCCGCTAAAGGCGTTCAGATAATTACGCTGATCTCAGACTTAGCCCAATCGCGCCGTAAAGCTTACGTGGGCATAGATAACCGCGCCGCTGGCCGAACAGCAGCTACGTTGATCGGACGTTTCATGGGGCAACGCACTGGTTCAGTTGCCCTTATCGCTGGCTCCCTGGCCTACCGGGGCCATGAGGAGCGAGAGATGGGTTTCCTGAGATTGATGGAAGACGAATTTCCCAGTTTGCGCATCGTTGGCGCCCGCGAAGGACGGGACGATGCAGAAACCAACTATCGCTTGACACAGTCACTGCTTCGACAACACCCTGATCTTGTCGGGATGTACAACATTGGTGGAGGTGCCGAGGGTGTGGGGCGTGCAATCAAAGAGAGCCGCCGAGACCCGGGCGCGATCGTATTTGTTGCCCACGGACTAACTCCAGACACACGTGGACTATTGATTGACGGCACTCTGGACGCTGTAATCAACCAGAATGCTCAAACAGTTTTGCTCAACGCGGTACGCATCTTCACGAACCTGCGAGAGGGTCGCAGTGCCTTGGCTGGAGTTGAACCTGTCAAGATAGGGATCATCCTTAGAGAAAACTTGCCATGAACAGTCACAAGTAATTCCGGTCCTTATTTACAAAATCTGGTTTCATTTCTGGCTTGTCAAACCCGCTTGGTGGTTTCCATACTCATCATGTCGGAGGATGCCAGGTCGGGGTCGATTTGTTGTTGTTGTCAAAAGGCCCATCGGTAAGATTCGTGTAAAAACCCGCCACATCCCTAAAACCCTATTTAGGTAGCGTCATCTGAGTTGGCATCGCGTCAAGCTTCAGGTCAGTTGGGTACTCCCCAAATCGCTTGAGCTTGCCAGTGGCATACGGACTGAGGAATGCCAACTTCGCCATCGTAGGCTGTTACTTTGATCACTACTTTCTGTTGCCAATGAATTAAATTGGCCGAGCAACAAAACTCAAGAATTCAATGAATATGTGCTCCACCATTCACATCTATAGTTGCACCTGTGACGAAGCTGGACAAATTGTCACTGGCAAGTTATGAACACGCCCCTGCAACATCTGCAGGTTGTCCAATTCCTCTCAGTGGAAATGTTTTAGCAAGCTCCAATTTTGCTGACTCTGGATTTGCTCCGCGTGAAAAATCAAGGGGTCGCTGTAGAAAACGGAATTTAAAGCACGCTAAGCGCTGGCGAGCGTTTCACGCAAACGATGATTTGCGAGAAGGCTTGCTAAGAAGGTGGCGCGGCGTAGCGACGATGTGGCCGCAGTGATCTCGAAAACCGTTTTCGCTTGGCAGGGGGCGGAACGGCGAGTTTTGAGTAAGTCAGGCGGCTCTGATCTCGTTGAGTAGCTCAGGGTGACGATCCAGTAACTTGAACAGCTTTACCAAGGCCAGCGGCGGCTTGGTCTTGCCGTTCTCATAGCGCGAAAAAGCATTGATGCCACCGCCAAAGATTTCGGCGGCCTCGCGCTGACCAAGGTCTAGTTTCTTGCGCACGTTGATGATGAAGCCAGGGTCAACAATGGCCGCGTTCACCTGTTTGTTGAACGCTTGCATCTCACGCATGACGCGATCGGTCTCCATCATGTTGGTGATGGACTCATCACAGGCAGGGCAAAAGTCAGCTATAACCGCGGAAATGGTGGTGGTCTCGCCTTTGTAGGTGTAGGGTAAGTCCCTGGTATCGTGGATCAATTGGGCCGCACCGCAAACAGGACATTTCATGTTCATAGTTCCTTACAGGTCACGATCAGCAGATCATCAATGACCGTCAATTTCAGATACACATCGCCAGCTTGCGTGCTAGGGCGATACACGTCTTGCCATACCGTGTGATCGCCATACGAGGTCATACTCTTGTAAAAGTCAGCAGTGGTGAGCGCCATAACCACTGCCAGCATGTCAGTCAGCTCCAACCCCAATGCCGTGGTCCCCAGCCTGGCTGAATGGGTCGCACGTAATTTGCCTGCCTCAACGAAGGCTTTGACCTCGGTCAGCTTGCAATGTGGAGTTGGTTTTTACATGAATTAATTTTAACCTAGTTGGTTTTTATTGGCAATGGGCTTAACGTGCTTTAAACTCGGTTTTCTACAGCGTCCCCAGCACCTGGACCAGCTTAGTCTTGAGGTTGGATGTTTCCAGCGACCCGGCCGCTACCATCTTCACTTTCGTGCGGATCTTCAGTTCCAGATGAATACGGCCCTCCAGCTTTTCCGCAAAGTCGGCCCAATTTGCCTCGCCCACATGTGCGGCTGCCTCGACGGTGATGTTTACCGGCGGAATGACGCGTGGCGGTGGACGGTCCAGCACGATCCTCATCTGTCCGGAGATATCCGGCGAAAAGCTCTCAACCACTTCTTTGATCGCAGAAGGATAAACCTTGACACCCGAGATATTCATCATGTCATCGGCGCGTCCGACAAAACTGAAGCGACTACCGAAACGGCCACAGTGCGGACACTCGCCAACGTGCAGCTTCAGGATGTCCGCTGACGCGTAGCGCAGTGCCGGCGCGGCTTCGTATTCCATGCCAGTGTGGATCGCCTCGCCGACCTGCCCGTCCACAAGAGGAAGCGGCGCGCGAGTTTCCGGGTCTACCAGGTCATAGCGAAAGCAGTAGTCCTCGCCGAAGCAGTGCTGGCCCATATGGTCAGGCCCGCCGCAGTCACCCGCCGCGTTAGTCCAGGCACCACCGCTCATATCGTAGACCTTCGCGCCCGATCCATCCTGCATGCGCTTGCGCACGGCCGGGATGGCAAGCCCCGGTTCGCCGCCGCACATGACGATTTCGATTCCGCACAGGTTCAGCGGCTTGCCAAGCTGATCGGGCGCCCGCTCGATAAGTTGGGAAAGCATGGAAGGTGTACAAAAGAGGACGCGCGGCCGGCACAATTGGATGTACTGCAGCGCCTTGGTGACGCCGGCTTCGGCGCCGAGCGGTATCGGCCGAGCACCCAGCGCTTCAGCCGCCTGAAGCATCGTCGTGCCCGCGACCCAAATACTCAGACCGAAGAGCTGCAGAATCGTGTCGCCGCGACGAATGCCCGCCATCGTCATCAGGCGCCCTAGCGTGAGGAACGTCAGGTCCAGGTCCTTGCGGGTGAAGAGATAAAACGTTGGCAGGCCGGTGGTGCCCGATGTGCCTGCCACGTGCATGACATCCTCTAGCGGTGCGCACAAGTGCATTCCAAACGAATGCCCGAATTTCTCCAGTGACTCCGCCTGCGATTCTCGGTGCCAGGCCTTGGTCATGAACGCCGGCAGCGCACGAAATTGATCGAGTGTGGTGATCTCGCGCGGGTCATTCACTCCGGCTTCACGCATTTTCCTGCCATAGTATTCATTGCTAAAGCAATAAGCGAGCTGGGGGGTCAGCTTGCGAATGCGATGCTCATCCAGCGCCGCCATATAGGCAACGGGGTCCCTTGCGGCCACGGCTGCATCGTGTGCCGGGCCCAGAACAGCCGAGAGGTAATTTTGCGGGGTATTTTTCATGGTATTCACCAACAAATATTCTATTTAGTGAAAATTAAGTTCCGTTTTCTGCAGCATAGGGCCACGCGTCAAAAGGTATCAAGACGTGGTGTGCAGGAACGCGATCTTGACAGGCATTGCCAGTGAGCCTGTTGCCAATTTTCTATATTTTGGAAAAAATTGTGCACCGCCCAACAGGACCCCGACATGACTCGAAACCGCCCGTCCCTTTTGGCGTTCATCATTGCGGAGGTATTCTCGCTTTTTCCGTTGGGCGCCAGCGCTGCCTGGCCAGCCAAGTGACAGCGCCGGGGCCGGCAGTTCTGATTGTTTCATTCAGGCGATCGTCGCCTTGCGGATAGCCATGGCGGTGGCCTTGGCCTTGTCCGACTCAGCACGAAGGAGCGCGACCTCGGCGGCCGAGACGCGATCAATGTTGGAGAAATCCAGCTTCCACATGTGCGAATCGCTCCAGCGCTGGGGCGATTGCACCGTGGTGCGCGGGCCGGGCGCAGTCTCCAGGACCTTCAATGCCAGTTCCAGTGTGGCAGCCTGAGACGCGGAGTCTTTTGGCTTACCCGCTGCATTGCCCAGCGGGAAGTCGGAGAAAATGAAGCGCGGCACACCGACATGTTCTACGATGTCCTTCGCACAACCCATCACAACCGTAGGGATTCCTGCAGCCTCGAGCGCACGGGCGGTGAGGCACATCGACTGGTGGCAAATTGGGCAGTTGGGGATAAGGATGGCCACATCCACACCGTCTGACTTGCAACGCTCGATGAGCATGGGGATATCGACCTCGATCGTGTGGCGCTGGCTGCGATTGGTTGGCACGCCGTGGAAGTGCTTGGCCAGCTTTCCAATTCGGCCCTGTGCGGCCAGCTTGCGCATCAGTGGCAGCGGAAACCAGGAGTTGCTGTCTTCCATTGACGTGTGGATGCGATCGATGCCCACATGCGAAACTCGCACGTCATGGTCTTTCGATGTGTCCATCTCGTAAGGAACGAAGAACTTCGCGGCGGAGTTGTACGGCGCGCCCGGGCCTTGCGGCCCCTTGTCAGGATGGAATGGCGCTGCCGTTGTCATCAAGGTCACAATGGATTCAGACAACGCCTTCTTCAGCGGCTGGAAAGGCACGTCGATGTAGTGCGCGTAGCGGTAAGGGTTGTTATAACCCAGGGCCATATACCAGTCGCGCGTGCGTTTCATGTAGGGCACGTGTCTGTCGTCGTCGGGCGCAAAACCAAGCAGCGCATCGAGCTCTGCCTGATTCGGTTGGGGCGCTTCGGTGGTCATGGGAATTTTCCTTTCAGCCGCGCTGGGCCTGCGATTTTGGAAAGAGGCCTGTGAATGGCGGCGAAATGGATACCAGTGTGACAGAGTAAAAGGGAGCCAGTCGGTTACTTAAAAAGGGCTTTTAGGAGCCCGACTTGGCTTGCTACATTTACTTCAAATGCCTGTATCAGTGTGTGAAGCGTAGCGCAGCACGCTGGCACTGGCAAGTGCCGCGCCATTTAGTCTTCGCTGGTAGCGCCTCCTGGCAATCTCGACCAAGTCGATTCAACATTTAGATCGTCTAAAAGCCACAGATCAGCC
>Ga0164295_10000291_pt1 | contig 42568 bp, 22 predicted proteins | sample GEODES006metaG_FD_111798 | JGI IMG/M metagenome (GOLD analysis project Ga0164295, IMG submission 111798) | Oligotrophic lake water microbial communities from Sparkling Lake, Wisconsin, USA - GEODES006 metaG | ecosystem: Environmental > Aquatic > Freshwater > Lake | place: USA: Sparkling Lake...
AATTCAAAATCTTACTGTTACAATGAATTATGTCAGTAGAGTTGGTCGTGTAGAAACATTGACAATTGGGTTAAGTTTACAAACTCCTGTAACCAATGCACAAGCTAGAGAAACATTAGCTGACATTAAACAACGTGCGCCAAGTCGTTACTATACACAGAATCGTATGGTCAATGGTGAAGATTACAACAATTTCCCATACACATTATATAGTTCAATTATTAAGAGCAAGGCTATCAATCGTAGTAGTGTTGGTGTGAGTAAAAATTTAGATTTACTTGATCCAACTGGAAAATATAGTAGCACCAACAGTTACTCAAACGATGGTGGTATTTGGTTAAATGATACTGATGGATATGCATTATTAAACATTACCAATCTTAGTGATATACAAACTTTCTTAAATGACACCTTAGTAAACATATTAGGTGATAATAAGTCATTACAGTATTATGTTCAAAATTATCCTAGATATGATACTACTATCAGTAGTGACGATAATTTAGTATATTGGCACACCAGCACAGTAGATGCTAACAGTTCGACTGGTTATTTTTATGATTTGATTAATGGTAATGATACTCCAGTTCCAGTGGGTACTTATTCTACTTATAATTTGAAGTACCTTACCAAAGGTGCATTAATAAAATTCATTGCTCCTGACAGTTATTATTTTGATGATAGTAATAGATTAGTATATGGAGTTGCCGGTCCATCTAATATAACATCAATTTGGACAACAGTATTAAATGTCGTTGGCGATGGATACAACAATGGGTTAGGACAATTTGCCAATGGCACTGGACCAGTAACCTTAAACAAATATGTTCCGGATGGTGCAATTATTACTACTGTAATACCTGCATTTCAAAACACATTACCCAATACTGTAACAAATGAATGTATCATTAGATTAGAACTACAACAAAATTTCACATTAGTTTTTGATAATTCGTTAACAATTGCACAAGATAGATGGAGTGTAGATCCTACTTCGCAACCTGGCTACTTTGTCAAATTTACTAGTACCGGGTACAATAGATATACGGTCACCTACAAATCATTAAATTATTATTTTGGTAGTGTAGCTGATACTAGATTTACGTATGAAGCTGGTAAATTAGTTTATGATCCTTTTTCCGGAATCATATTACAAGATTTTATAAAAATACTCCCTACTAACACACAACCAAATTCAAACTATCCATTGTCTGAAGCTGTAACAGGAAGTGTTATTGGTCAAACAGTTGAAAGTGACGGTTATATAAATGACTTTGAAGTTCAAGTTGCTAGTATTGATGTTAATAACAGATCAATAGTAGACAATCCAGATTTCTTTTATGATGTGACTGGATATATTACTGGAAATACCAATATAGGAATATACACTTTTTTTGAAGAAATACAAGATGCTATTAATTTAACTAGGACTGAATTAATTTCAAGTAGCATTGTTTCATATCAATATGCAACTGCAACAGATATAGATGTTGTAAAATATGATTATCCAGAAGGACAATTGTTTTATGCGTACACAGATAATATATTTTATATAACAGTTCAAGATCCAACAATAACTACTCCATATTATACTTTAGTTGAACAACCACAATATAGCATGAAACCAGGTCGTCAAGGATTACAATTTCAATATCGCCATAATAGTAATAATACTACACGTATTGATCCTGCAACAACTAATATTATTGATTTATATGTTGTGACACAAGCATATTATACTGAATATCAAAATTGGATTCAAGATACTACTGATACTGTGCCTATGCCAACTAGACCAACTATTAATGATTTGACTACTGAGTATAGCAAAGTACAAGATTATAAAATGTTAACTGATGCTGCTATCTTAAATAGCGTAGTGTTCAAACCATTGTTTGGTGCTAAAGCGGCAGCTGCATTGCGAGGAACAATTAAAGTAATTAAAAATTCTGCAACTAATGCAAGTGATAGTGAAATTCGTAGTGCAACATTAACTGCTATGAATAATTATTTTAATATTAATAATTGGGATTTTGGAGATACCTTTTATTTCAGTGAATTAAGTGCATACATACATAATCAAATTGGAGAATATGTTAGTTCATGTGTATTAGTGCCTAATGATCCAACAATGAAATTTGGAGACTTATATGAGATTAAATGTTTACCTTACGAAATTTTTGTAAATGCAGCAACCTCAAATGATGTACTTGTCATCGCGGCATTAACACCCGCCGAATTACAAATAGCATAAGTAATATATAACTAAAAGATTTATAAAATGGCAACAAGAATTAGAACACTCGACTTTTTACCAGAGATATTCAAAACCACAACCAACGCTCAGTTTTTAGCAGCGACACTAGACCAATTAGTTGCTCAACCCAACACTGAGAGAATTGAAGGTTATATTGGTAGTAAGTTTGGGTATGGTGTTAATGCAAATGACTACTATGTAACCGAACCTACAAAAATCAGAACTGATTATCAATTGGATCCGGGTGTTGTGTTCTTAAAAGAAAATGACACTACTGCAAAAGATTTTATTAGCTATCCGGGTATAGTTGATGCACTAACATTACGTGGTGGAATAACCGATAACAATAGTAGATTGTTTAGTAGTCAAATTTATTCATGGGATTCTTTCACCGATCTAGATAAAATTATAAACTATAATCAATATTACTGGATACCAACAGGCCCTGAACGTGTCACCGTACAGCCTAGTGCAGTGTATACTCAAGCTACTTATGTAGTTGCAGCAGAACCTGCTGATTATGTAATAACATCTGAATCATTAGCTGATGCAGAAGCCAACCCAACACTAACCTTAATTCGTGGTGGAACTTATACATTTATCATTAATCAAAATACTAAATTTTGGATACAAGGCGCACCCGGTGTCACTGGCTATAGTCCAACACAAACTAATCTTCAAACCCGAGATGTATACGGAGTTACTAATAACGGGATATCAGATGGAACGATTACATTTAATGTTCCGCAAAAAAATGCATTAGCTGATTATATTTTTTCTGGAGACAATACAGTAGGTGTTGTTTCTACACTTCCGTATAGTCAGGTTAACGGAGCATATGTAAATGATATAGGTGGTATTGACGGAATAACATCATTAGATGGATTGACGCTAATGTTTTATAATACCGGTGAAAATGATTTAGGCACAGAAACTAATTTTTACCAAATCACATTAACCGGCGCTGCTAATAACCCTGTTATATCATTGTCTTTGGGCGATGCTATTCCAAATGAGCAAAAAATAACTGCTTTGTATGGGGTCGAGTGGATCAATAGACTTTTCTATAGAAATAATACAGGTTACATACAATTACAACCATATAATAGTCCTATATTAGATACATTGTACTATCAAGATGATACTATTTCTACTAGGGTAGGTATTATTAAATTGGTCGAAAACAATAGCACAAGTCAAATTAATGTTATAACAGATATATTAGGTAAAGAACAATATACTTCTCCAAACGGTGTAGTATTCACAAACGGACTAAAAGTTATATTTCAAGGGAATATATTTCCTAACACGTATAATAATACAGAATACTATGTAGAAGGGGTTGGTACTAACATAGAATTATTAACTGTAACTAATTTAGTATCTCCGGGCTTATTTGCTTCAGGTGAATACACACCATGGGACACAACACCGTGGGATGTTGGAAATTATGATTCTAGTTTATATGTTCCTGTAAATCCAGACTATATAACTATTGCTAGAAATTCAATTAATAGGAATGCTTGGTCAAGAAGCAATCGTTGGTTTCACATAGATGTTATTAATGCTACTGCTGCATACAATAATACTCCTGCATTAATTACAGAATATACTACTGATGGTAATAAAGCAAAACGACCAATCATTGAATTTTATCCTAACTTGAAATTATTTGATTCTGGCTCAGTTGGTAAAAGTCCAGTAGATTTTTTTGATACTAGAACAACCGATGCACTTACTTATGTAGCAGGACAAGCTAGTTATTACCCAGACGTAGCAGGATGGACAACTTATGATGCAGTAATAGCGCCGGTGACTGGAGCAATTACTACTAGAACAGCAACTACGACTTATGCAGTAACTAATCAGATTTTGTTGAATAGTACCTCTACCTTGCATATTAATGATACTATAAGTTTTGGAGGCACTGTATTTGGTGGAATAGTATCTGGAACTACTTATTATATAACTACTATTAATGGCAATCTAATAACCATATCTAGTATCAAAGGTGGACCAACGTTTGTTCTCACCACTGGTAGTGGCACAATGACTACCTCTATATATCCATATTCTACTACCATAACAGTTCCTACTACCGGGGTATCAGGATTATTTGAAGTTAATCAATATATAACGGATACCACTGGTGTATTACCTTCTATAACGCTAGTTAACAATGTTTCAATTGTAGGTTCAAATACAATTATAACAGTCACGTGGTATAATCAATCTATAGTTAATGGCACTTCAGTTGCATCTGTAGTTACAGCAGATACTCCTTTAGATAACTATGCCCTTTTTGATGGCTCTAGAATAGTATTTGCAGCCGACACAACTGCAAATATACGAAATAAAATTTATATAGCAAGATTTTCAACTACTACATTTCAAGGTGTTCCTGTAATTACTTTATTTGAAGCTGAAGATGGATTGGTATTGCCCGATGAACAAACTGCTGTATATCGTGGATATAATAATATAGGTAAAGATTTCTATTTTGATGGAACCGACTGGTATGCAGGTCAACAAAAAATTACTCTAAATCAACCTCCAAAGTTTGATATATTTGATAATAATGGTGTAAGTTTTGGTGATCCTTTGGTATATACTAGTACATCATTTACTGGTTCAACATTGTTTAGATATGGAATAGGTTCAGGAACCGATGATCTATATTTAGGTTTTCCTATACGTTATAGTTCAATAGATAATATTGGAGACATTAGTTTTGATGTTTCTTTGAATTTAGATACCTTTAATTATGTTAATGGTACTACAGCAATAACACAAAATGTTAATACTGGGTATGTATATAATTATACATCTCGTACTAATTATGTAAGAGAGTTAGGTTGGCAAACTGCGGTATCTCCTAGCGTACAATATCAAATATTTGAATTTGATTGGACTGCACTTGCGCCAGTGTATACTTTTACGTGTGATATAGCACCAATGAGTTCTACTAAAACTAATTGGCCCACTATACAAGTTTTCATTAATAATAAGTTTTTATTAAGTGAATTTACAGTAACAGTCACTGATACAACAACCACTGTTAATATTCCTGTTATTGATGCAGTTGAAACAGTAGTACAAATTTTAATACTAAGTGATCAAGTAAGTAACACAGCGTATTATCAAATTCCTAATAATTTGAATAATAATCCATTCAATGAAGATATCACTACAGCTAACATTGGTGATATTCGTGGACAATATCAAAGTATTTTTTACAACAATCCAAACACAACAGGTGAAGTATTTGGACCAAACAACTATCGTGATTTAGGTAATTTAGTACCATGGGGCAATAGAATAATACAGAATAGTGCTTCGCTTGTATTACCTGGAGTATTTTTACGAAATCAAAAACATGATATAATTGATTCACTGTTATATAATAGCAGACAATATATTACTTTTAAGAATTTATTGATTGATACAGTTAATAATTCTAGCTACAGTACAATGTTGACTCCTGCACAAATGCTTGATGACGCAATCATTCAAATGAATGCTGCACGTAGTAATGAACAACCGTTTTTCTGGAGCGACATGCTTCCAGCAAAAGCACCTTATATTACTAACACATATAGTTTTGCTAATTCACTAGATACTAGCATTTATTCTCTAAGTCAAATATATAATTTTGCTACAGCAAATTATAATAGCGTTTTGGTATATCTTACACGTAATGGAAAACAAACACAACTAATTAAAGAAATTGATTATATAATTAGTATTGATAGTCCTACATTAACCGTTACCACTGACTTACAACCCAATGACCAAATTACAGTCAATGAGTACAATCAAACCTATGGTAGTTATGCTCCTAATACTCCTACTAAATTAGGATTATATCCAGCAACAATTCCAGCGGTGGTTTTAGATACAGCATACAACCCAGAAACATATTTCATTGTAGGACACGATGGGTCATTTACTAAATTGTATGGAAGCTACAACCCAACAACAAATACACTAGTTGATTTTAGAGACCAAGTATTACTTGAGTATGAGACCCGTGTTTACAATAACTTAAAATTAAGTGAGACAGTTCCTGCGGGTTCTTATGAGGGTGTAATAATTCCAGGCTTCTTTAGAGATACTGATTACTCATATGATGAGTTTTTACAAATATATAGTGAATCTTTCTTGAATTGGGTAGGATCAAATAGAATTGATTACAAGACACAATTCTACAATAAGAACAATCAATTTAGTTACAACTATGTTGACAGTGGTAATAAGATAAATCGTCAGCCAATCGAACAAGGATATTTCAGAGGGTTGTATTTATATTTCTACGACACCTCAACCCCAGACCAAACTCCATGGGAAATGTTAGGGATAACTAACAAGCCGTCATGGTGGGAAACTAGATATGGTGCAGCACCGTATACTAGTGACAACTTAGTTCTTTGGAGAGATTTAAGTGAAGGCTTAGTATGGAACAACGGAAATTCTTACATAAAGCCTAATTATGCTCGCCCAGAATTATTAAAAATTATCCCAGTTGATAGCAATGGAGATTTAGTTTCACCATTGATTTCTATTGTAGGTGCATACGATGAAAATGCATTTAAGCGTGACTGGGTCGTTGGCGATGTAGGTCCTGCAGAGTTTAGCTATCGTAGAAGTAGCACATGGCCATTTGATTTGATGCGTATATTAGCAATTACTAAACCTGCTGACTTCTTTAATTTAGGAGTAGATGTTGACAATTACAAATATAATATTGAATTTAATCAATTTCTAGTAAACAATAGAGATCATTTAATCATAAGCGATGTACCAATTTATGGTTCAGGAACACCTGCAACTAGTTATATCAACTGGATTGTTGATTATGAAAAACAAGTTGGGGTCGATGCAACTACAAACATAACTACATTGTTAGACAACTTAGATGTTCGTTTAGTATATCGTTTAGCTGGATTTAGTGATAAGAATTTATTAAAATTCTACGTGGAAAAGAGTTCTGCTAACAGCACTAATAGTTCATTACTAATTCCTGATGAAAGCTATCAAGTATTATTATACGAAAATCAACCGTTTGATAGAATAGTTTATAGTGGTGTAATAGTACAAGTTACTGATCGTGGATATAAAATATTTGGAAATAATCAGACTAATGCATACTTTACGGTATTAGCACCTAAGCCAAACCCAGCAATTGAAATCGTTACCGTTGAAAATCTTACAGTAAAAGTAGCAACAGATTTTTATGATAGAACAGTTACAGTTCCATATGGAACTGAATTCTACACTGTTCAACAAGTATCACAATTCTTGGTAAGCTACGGTGAATACTTGACACAAAAAGGTGTTATATTTGATGAAATAGAAAATGGTATTCCAATCAACTGGAATCAAATGGTTGCAGAGTTTCTATACTGGGCACAAACTGGATGGGCTATTGGTAGCATCACTTCTATCAACCCTGCTGCAAAGATTCTTTCAATAGACAAGGAAAGTTCTATTGTTCAACCATTGACATTACAACAGTTTAACTTTATATTGAATCAAAATCTATATCCTATATCGGGGACAGACATGTCTGTTATTCGTGATGGTACTGCATTTACAGTAACAGCATTGAACGAAGGTGATACTATATCATATGGTCAATTTAATATTAGTAACATTGAACATGGTATCGTATTCAATAACTTAACGTTATTCAACGATGTGATTTACAATTTAGTTACAGGGTTGCGTCAAAATCGTATCACAGTTCGTGGTACAAAAACTGCTGAATGGAATGGCACAGTAGATGCATATGGTTTCATTCTTAATCAAGACAATATACAAGAGTGGACTAGAGAAATAAAATATACTCAAGGTTCAATTGTAAAATATAAAAATAGATATTGGACTGCTATAACAATTGTACAAGCAAAAGAAACTTTTGATGAGCAAGAGTGGTTGCAAACAGATTACGATCAAATACAAAAAGGCTTATTGCCTAATAGTCAAACTCGTTCATATGAAAGTACATTGTACTATGATGTTAACAGGGCTAACTTAGAAAATGATGCAGACTTATTGAGTTTCAGTTTAATTGGATATCGTCCAAGAGACTATATGGCATTAGCTGACTTAACTGACATCACGCAAGTCAATGTTTATAAGAACATGATTAAAGATAAAGGTACATTAAATGCAGCAAGTGCATTTAAGGGTGCTACACTAGCGCAAGGCGGTATTGACTATGAATTGTATGAAAATTGGGCTATCAAATCAGGTGAGTTTGGCGGCGTATTAAATAACAACTTTATTCAATTCAAATTAAATCAACCAGAATTAACTGGTAATCCTAGCATTGTAGGTTTAACTAATGGAATTGCTATAGATGGAGTACAACAACAAGTACCTATATATAGCGTATTCAATTATGGTCGTCCAATAACTGATGTTGATATACTACCTACGATAGCCAATACATATCCATCTGAATTATATCCTACAGCAGGATATGTTAATTACGATGATGTTAAAATGGCTAGTTATTATTATTCTGGCTTATCAACCGCACAAAATTCAGTTGGCACAACAATCCCAATAACCGAATTTTATGTGCGTGATTATACTTGGTTAGCAAATTATCTGTCAGATTGGAAAGTTTATACTCCTACTAGTTTAGGTTCTGTAATCTCAGCACAAAATAATCTGAATGGCACGGTAACAATTAGATTTAATCAAGCACATAATTTAACAACCTATCAGATTTTTGCGGTAGTTAATTTTGATCTTGCAATTGACAATTATTACGTTGTTGCAGCAGTAGTAGATCCATACAGAGTTATCATCAATCTTTCATTAGACCCTAACATAACTAGTTTAACTGGACAAGGGGTTGGTTTTAGAATGCAAAATCAACGTGTAGCTACTGCACCAGAGATTATAAATTTACCTTTACTAGACAATGAATTCAACAAATTAAAAGTATGGGTTGATACTAACAATGATGGTAGCTGGGCAGTTTATCGTAAGAGTCTAAACTATCAATATACTAATGAAATAACAGAATTGGGTAGCGAGACTTTTGGTAGTGCAGTTGCTTATACTGATACCTTGGGTTATTTAATTGCTGATAGTGCAGCTGGAAAAGTTAATAGATATAGATACTATTCTGATACAAATTCTTATAGTTCTATTCAAACTCTAACATATGGGGATTCATTTGGGTCTAATATATCATATATTGATGATTTATTTGTTATATCAGAACCAACTGGTTCACCTAATGTTTATATCTATCAGTTAATAAATACCACTTTATCTAATACATTATCTCTATATCAAACAATTGCTGCTCCAGTTGGAGTAACAACATGGGGAACTTCAACTGCATTGTCCGGAGATCAAAATTGGTTATATATTTCTGATATAGATAACAATTATGTTTATGTTTATCGTAAATCTGTATTAACAGATTTATATGAATATTCTACTAGAATCACTGTAGCTGGATTAGTCAGTGGAGACACATTTGGATACTCTATTGCTACTGATTATTTTGGTGATACTGTAGCAATAGGTACTCCATATAAAGATTATGATGTAAATACTCAAAATTATGGTTACACTTATGTATTCTCTAGAACTGTACAAAATACAATTTCAAGAACTAGTAATCAAGCCTTTGTTCCTGTAGTAATTCCTTTAGCTTGGACTCCAACTACGGTAACGCAAACTGCCACTGCCACAGATAGCACAACTGACAGAATTACAGTAAGTAGTAGTGCAGGATTTAATGTAAATGATCCTGTAGTATTCACCGGCACGTTGATATCAGCAGGTGCAATAGCTACTAATACGGTTTATTATGTCTATGATAAACCAACTAGCACTACATTTAGAATTGCGTTAACTCGCAATGCAGCATCATACATTCAATTAGCAACAGATAGTGGTAGTATGACAGTTACTGTTCAAACTACCCCGTTATTTGTTTCAGTCAATGGGACACTATTAAGTGATAACACCTATGCAGTGATTGGTTCTTCGTTGTATGTTTATAGTTCACAATTACCTACAATAAATGCAGGTGATTTAATTAATATCAGTGGTAGTAATTTTGTATTGACACAAACATTAACTAATGAAGAAACACCAAGAGTGGGTGTTGAGTTTGGCACTAGTGTAGATGTTAATCGTTATGCAAATGAGATATTGATTGGTGCACCATATGAATTAAGTGATAAAAATTATGAAGGTGCGGTACACAGATATACAAATGCTGGTGAAAAATATGGCATGATTGTAGGAGATACTACATGTACTATCACTACTCCTAGAACTATTTTAATAAATGGATTCAATGTAATATTGCCAATAGGTAATGCTACTTCTGCTGCTACCAGCATAAACATTGTTTCAATACCAAATGTATATGCAACCACACTTAATGGTAAATTAGTAATATCACTAGTTGATACTACAATTGGAACAGCGGGTAATAAACTATCACTATCAGTAGTTGATAATGCTACTCTGAGTGAGATTGGTATTACGATTTATACACAAACACAAAAGATAATGTGTCCTCATTTAGACGGTAGAACTCAATTTGGAACTGTTGTAAAATTTGATAAATCTTACACTGGGTCATTTATTGCAAGTGCTCCGGTTGGTGCTCGTTATTCGTCTACTACATTTGACTTTACTGATGATGAATTAGACAATGATACAGTTTTTGATAATAATGCTACTCAATGGATAGATATTTTCACTAATGCTGGCGCTGTTTATATGTTTGATTATTTGGCAGCATATAACGAAAATATAGATAACCCTGGTAATTTTGTATATGCACAGAGTACAAATTCTTTAGATATAAATTATGGTACTCAACCAAATTACGGAACAGCATTAGATTTTAATAGCAATCATGTAACAATTGGTACTCCTAACTTTGTTCCTAATACAGGATATAATGGGCAAGTTATTACTTATATAAGTCAAAGTAGTACCCCTGACTGGGCAGTATATAGAAGTTCGGCACCAATCGTTGATGTTAATGGAATTTTTAACATTCAATTGTTTAGTGCATTAACTAATGATACATTAGAAAATTTAGATTATATCGACCCGTTACAAGGTAAATTATTAGGCGCAGTAGCAGAGAACATTGACGTTACATCAAACAATGATCCAGCTGGATATAACAGTCCAACTACTACCCAAGGTGGTATTGTTTGGTCAAGTGATAAAGTAGGTCAATTATGGTTCAATACCTCTAATACTAGATTTATGAACTATCATCAAAATGATGTTTCATACAATAGTCAATGGTGGGGCCGTGTATTTCCAGGCAGCGATGTAGCGGTATATTCATGGATTAGCAGCAATGTACCCCCATCACAATATACAGGTCCGGGAGTCCCGTACAATATAGATAATTACTCAGTGGGTGGTGTAATAAATGCTGAAGGATTAATTGCCCCTATCTATTATTTCTGGGCAAGAAATACAAATATAATATTTGAAAAATTAGGTAAAACATTATCTGATACAGTGTTAGAATATTATATAATACAACCGCAATCAACTGGTATAACTTATTTTGCACCATTATTACCAAGTGTGTATGCATTGTATAATGCATTTGCATACATTAATGCAAATGATACGGTTCTGAATATTGGTTATGCAACAGGAGCTAATGATGATGTTCCACACAATCAATATAGTTTAATTCGCGCTAATTACGCTGATGATTTCTTGCCGGGCACTCCGGGGTCTGGTGCTGGATATCAATATCGCGGCGCAGTAGGCATTGAACAACCAATTGGGTTGTACAATAGAATGTTAGATAGCATGTGTGGTGTTGACAACGCAGGCGGTGTTGTACCTGATCCGCTACTACCAAAAGCAGTACAGACAGGTGTTTTAGCTAGACCAAGACAAGGGTTTTTCTATAACAGATTTGGGGCATTAAAGAATTATCTACAATATGCTAATACTGTACTTGCTCAATTTCCTATTACTGAAATTAGAAATGCAGTGTTCTTGACTGAAACAGGAGAGTCATTTGATACTACACAATATTGGAATTATATCAATTGGTGGGCAACTGGTTATAATAATAATACCAAAGCATCAATACAAGTTCCTTTATATGCAGATTTATCTACCTTAGAGGTATCGTCAGGAACAATTGTAAAAGTATTAGCTAATGGTTCAGGCAACGGGGAAACATACATATATGGCGCAGACGGAGTATGGACAAGGATTGGATTAGACAATGGTACAATAGAATTTTCATCTGTATTATGGGATTACCCTAGTGCTAGATTAGGATTTGGTGATAACTTCTTTGATACCACCCCATTTGATTCATATCCTTCAACTGAAACACGTTATATAGTTCGTGCGTTAAATGAAGAAATTTACACAAATGAATTATTGATTTTTAGAAACAAGAGTTTAATACTATTATTTGACTACATTCAAAGTGAAACAATTGAAAGTCAAAATTACTTAACTTGGTTAAATAAAACATCATTTTTAGATGTGTCTCACACAATTCGTGAATTGTTACCACTAGAAGTATTCCGTTCAGATAATCAATTATTCTTAGAAGGATACTTGAATGAAGTTAAACCTTATCATGTTGTAATCAAAGAGTTTTTATTCAAGTATACACGTACTGATATATTTGAAGGCGATATAACTGACTTTGATTTACCTGCACAATGGAATGCAAACATTGGTGAATTTGTATCTCCTCAATTAGTTTTTAACGGCGGCGACAATGTGTATCAGTATCCACCTACGAGTTCAATATGGAATAGTAATGCATATAGTCAATGGTATAATAATTACGGATTGAGTATTGGTATTTTTGTAGACGAGACACAATCATACATTGGACAAAAAGATTATCAAATTGGCGTATTAGATTCTTATATGTCATTGAATACAGTATACTGCTATGTTGACAATGTTTATGGATTTCCTATAAACGGGACTATCACAATTGGCGAAGAACAAATAGGTTATAGTGGAAAAGATTTATTAAACAGTCAACTAACCGGCTTGTCAAGAGGAATAAACGGTACAATTATAACCCAACACTTACCTGGCGAATATATTTTTATGGATCTTCCTCCTGTGATTATTCTTAACACAGGTAGAAACTATGTAAATCCTCCTCAGATTACTGCATATATTGATACTACGATATATCCAGAACCAAGAGTCCCTGCTCAGTTACAAGCTATAATGAGTTTAGGTACTGTCATTGGGGTTGAAGTAATTAATCCAGGGTCTGGGTATGCAGTACTACCTAACATTGTAATTGATCCAGCTTATATTTTATCAATTGATAGTAGTCAAGTAAATATACTGGATAATACTATCAATATAAACACTGCATATGATTTACAAACTGGCGATGTAATAACATATACAGTTGGCTCTAATTCAACAGTAATAGAAGGATTAGTCGAAGGTCAAGCATATTATGTAAACTTGTTAGAAATTACTCCATCACCAGTATTTGCTCTTTATACAACGTACCAAGAAGCGATACAAGACCACGCTAGAGTAGTATTTGGTACTACTGGCACAGGAACTCAAAATTTCAGCATTGGTGCAATCGGATACTGTATTTCAAATTCAATGCCAATCAGAGAAAATGTAGTAACATTAAGATTTGATAGAACTACATATAATTCTCAAGTCATTGATTGGGCACCAGGTGGATTATATGGTTCTTTCTACGCAGGTGATTTACATAATAGTAATCAAATAGCAGCATCATCTATTAAATTAAATTCTCAGTATCCTTCTATTGATTCAATCTTGGCAAGTGCTGCTGGCGCAACTTTTGAAATTTTAGATGCAGAAAATCAACAAACATTAACTTGGTCATCTAGAACTAGAAATACTGTGCAAACTTTTAGTTCTAGTTATTCTACTACAGCGTATCAAAATGCAATAAGAATTAATCCTAATGAAGGTGGTGCAGCAGTTGCCGGTGATATTGGTTCTACAATTGGTTTCTATATAGGAATGCCAGTTAAATTTGTAGGGTCTACAATTGGTACTACTTTAGTCGATGGCACTACTTATTATGTAAAATCATTAGTACAATTACCAAATGCGTCTAGTACTTCTTCTTCTAATCTTGATATTGGATATAACTATGTAATTACTGTATTAGGCACGACAAATTGGAATACTGTAGCTGATACAGTGGGTGTTACTTATGTAGTGGGTGATGTTGTAATTTCAAAATTTGTGGCTAGTGGAACAGGCACTGCTGCAATATTAGAAGATACTGGTTTTACAATTTCTGACACCGTTGATGACAATGGTGTTCCGGGTGCAGTTTTTGCACAGAATACAGCTACTATTGTTACAGCAGGATTAACTTTATATGTTGGTCAACTAACAAATCAAGCTATACTTACTATTAACTATACTGGATTGAGAAATGCAGTTGCTACTGCTGCTACTACAAACAATGTAACAGTATTACTAACACCAACTGGGCAAAATGGTACTGTTGGTTTCTATACAGGAATGCCTTTGTTCTTTGTAACTAATACTGAAGGCAATAATGAATCATTTGGTAATATTGTAGAAAACAAAATATATTATGTATTAACAGTAATTGATTTAGAAACATTTACAATGGCTGCTACAAATGAGTTACCAGTGATGTTTGCCGTTACTGCAACGTCAAGTAGTAACAATTCTATTACTTGTGAAACTACGCAAGGTTTAACTATAAATGAGCCTATAATATTTACCGGCACTACATTTGGTAACATAGTTGCAGGTGCAACATATTATGTAAGAGAAAAATTTACTAACGGAACTTCATTTTCAATATCAAGTTCAGTAAATGGTGATGCAGTAATATTAACTACTGCTACTGGTTCTTGTACGCTCAACAGTCAAGACCTTGCAGTTAATTTAACAAATGGTACTGGATCATTGACATTAAATGTTAACTTACCAGTAAGTCCAGGACAAATTACAGGACAACAATTTACACTATATCAAACTTCACAACAATACAGTGGATTAACAGGTACTATTTCTAATCTATTGACTAGAAGTATGTCAGCTACTCTAGCAACTGTAAACAGAATTTGTATTTCTAATTTCAGTGGCGGATTATCTAACATCTATAACGGTCTTAAGTTTAATGTAGAAGCTGACATTGGTGGATTGACCACAACAGGTGGACCATATACTATTACGGGAACAGGTACTACTGCATTAACCGTAACAAATACTACAACCGGTACTAATTGGTTAACTGCACCATTATCATTAAATCCTAATCTAACTGATGTATTATACGTTGGTATGCCAATATATTTTAGTGGAACTTCAATTGGTGGAGTATCACTAAATCTAGTATACTATGTATTCTCTATAGATGATAGTCCGCCAACAGACACTGGTAGATTTACAATCTCAGAAGAACAATTGTTTGGGTCAGTGTATAATGTAACTACTGATAGTGGATTAATGACATTAAGTGGAGAAGGTTATGTAACTGTTGCTAATAGTTTATTAAATTCTACGCAAGCTGCGACTATCACTGACACATCTACTCCATCTGCTGCTACAATAACTGTAGCAAATGGCTCAGCGTTCCCTGATGGAACAGCAGTTGTTTTAAGTAGCACAGGGACTCTTCCTGCACCGTTTAACGTGTACACTACTTATTATGTTGCTAACAAAGTTAGCAACAGTTTTAATTTAACTTATGCAGTAGGTGGAGTAACAATCAAAACTACTACAGCTGGTTCTGGAACACATTATGTATTAGAAGCACAAGTATCAATGGTACAAGACGTTGTGACTGATCCTAACTTTGATGTAAGTTATATATTAGGTGGTTATAGAATAATAATCACTGATTCTGGTCAAGGTTACGCAGTTGATAATACTGTAACCATAGCAGGTTCAAGTATTGGCGGAACTACACCTGCAAATGATTTAACATTAACAGCATTGACTATTGACTCAATTGGTGGTATCACATCAGCAGTTTGTGTAGGTACCCCTGCAGGTGTGGTAGAACAATATTATCTGGAAGTAATATCATCAAATCAAGTAGCAGTATATTCTAATCCAGAATTAACTGCACCAGTAAGTGGACAGAATTTCTCATATTCAGGAATAACATCTACTACTGCAACACAAACAGTAGCATCATCTGACAGAATTACAGTAGCAAGTTCTACTAGTTTCAATGTTAACGAACCAGTTATATTTACAGGAACAGTTTTTGGTGGCGTTGATTTAGGTCTCACATATTATATATATGATAAACCAACCTCAACTACAGTAAGAATATCTACATTGCCGGCACTATTAAGTTCATTGGTACAATTAACAGATGCTACCGGGTCAATGACAATGGCTTCTTCAGGTGACTATGCTGTGTTGCCAGAACCATTCTTCTTTAGTCCTAGTATAGTTAAATTTAACAATAGAGTATATCAATGTGTTGTTAGTAATAATGACAATGAATTTATTATTGGTAAATGGGAATTGTTATCACCTGATAATAGAAACTTAAATGCACTAGACAGAATTATAGGTTACTATCAACCTACTGTCAACATGCCAGGTGTAGACCTTACTCAGTTAGTAAGCGGAATAACATATCCAAACAGTACTTATTCAGGTAATCCATTTGCACCGGCAGATGAATACACGTTGGATACAATTTTAACTGACAATACATTTTATCCAACTGGACTTAATGGACAATCTATTACAGTTAAAAATTCAACGTATTTCATAGCATCAAATTCTACTGACTATTCTTCAATTAATACTAGCACGGTATCTAACTGGACTATTAACAAGTTATCAAATACTCCAATCAATATAACTTCTATCATTTACACTGGCGGTATTAATGGTAAATTTATTCTTTCTTCAAATAATACAGCAACCCCTATATTAACAAGTGATGACGGTATTAATTGGGCCACAACCTCAATATATAATTCAACTGATCCAATATTATTGAGTTCTTCAGGTGTAACATTAAATTGTGTAACATATTCTAGTATTGCTGAAGTTACTGTTGCAGTTGGAAGTAGTATTATTACTTCATTAACACAACCTAATGACAATGTACCTTATCTATGGGATGAAACATTTACATTTACCAATGGATTTACTAATGAATTCAATAGTGTTGCATATGTAAGCACTGCTGGTTTTACTGGTTTTATTGCAGTTGGTTTAGGGCAAACTGCATCTAGTGGAACCGTTGCTCCTACTAATATAGGAATAATATATTCTAGCACAGATGGATTTACTTGGAATCAAGTAGCATTCTCTGATACAACTTTCTCATTAAACAGTATTGCAGGAAATAGTCAAACTATTGTAATAGTAGGTGACAATGGAATTATATACACTAGTTTTAATGGCACAACTTGGTTCCCACAGACTTCCCCAGTGGCTACTAATTTGAATAATATAATTTGGAGTACATACTATCAACAGTTTATTATAGTTGGAGACAATGGAGTTATATTAACTGCACCAGTCAACGGTATTACATGGACACAAAGAACCTCTAATGTTACAGAAAATCTACAAAGTAGTGTTTCTGAAAATGTTTCAGGAACATTGATCGCAGTAGGATATAATAATACTATGTTGCGTAGTACAGATGGTACTACTTGGTCGCTTGATAATTATGTTAACACACCTGAACCAATCTATAATGTTCAAGGTGATTCATTTACAGAAGGATATGGTCCAGAAGAATTAGTTGCTGGTGTAGTAACTGACAATATTACCATGATTGTAAATACTAGACCCGGAACAAACTGGGATCAAACAATATATCAAAATATTGGCTATAATGTAGTTTCATTAGAATTATCACCCACTTCAGGAACACAAACTGAATATAGTTTTGTTAATGTAGTAAATGTTCCTATTCAAATAAGTGTGTTTCTTATAGATTATACCACTGAGTTGAGTACTACAATGATATTGGGTATTGATTATGAAATTGATTGGATAAACAAGATTGTAATTTTAGCTAATCCTATAACATATGTTTCAAGTACTACAAATGATACACTAAGAATAGATGTATATGAAGTAGGCAATGGAGATCAATTAGTAAAATCAAATACTGAAGCTGATCCTATTAGGTACAATGAAGTTACTGGATTCAATGAAATTGATGTAAATGCAAATTTTAGTGCAGGAATATATCAAGGGTCTGGATTAATCAAACCAACAACTAGTCCTATCACCGCGTATGCAGTATCAACAAACGGAATTAACAATACTATACAATGTGATAGTGTAGAAGATTTTGTTCTTAATGGGGCTATAACTTTTAGTGGTGATGTATTTGGAAATATAGTTGAAGATCAAACATATTATGTAAAATCTATTGGGTATGTAACTAATAGAATTACAATATCAGATACTTATAATTCAACAACTGGCTCAGCCGGAACCATATTCTTCTTGTCTACTGCATCCGGACTTATGGATGCTATCATCCAAACTGGATTAGGTGCAGCATGGACCCCGCCGGCAGTATATCACAATGGCAATTTATTAGTATTAGGTTATACTGCTACTGTATTAAGAACCAAAGCCTCAACTAATACTATAACAACAATCACTACAAGTGGATTAATCATAAATACTCCTATAGTCTTTAGTGCTACAATATTTGGTGGAATTGTACATCATCAAACATATTATATCAAATCTATATATGATGCCAATGAATTCACTATTTCTGAAACTGTTGGTGGTCCGGTATTTCAATTAACAAATGGCACTGGTAGTGCAGAATTTATATCTAATGATTACTCAATTGGAATTGCTGATAACGGAATAACTGCTTCAATAATATTTGCAGCTAATTATGATAATACAGTAGATTATCTAGCGTACTCATTCTTAGGACAAACACAACCTACTCAGTATGCGTATACACTACCACAGACTCAAACATTTGTAGGAGACGGTTCTACTGCATCATTTGCATTAAATTATTATGTAGGTGATATCAATCCAACTAATGCTATTGTAGAAGTTAATGGATTGCGTCAAACAAATGGTGCATATACAATAAGTAGTGATGAAAACTCAATATTGTTTAATTCGCCGCCGGCAGCTAATTCTAGTATAGCAGTTACTTCATATAATTCAACTGATCGTCAGTACTTTAGTACACAATACGGTATCACTGGAACACCGGGTACTGATTTGTTTAGTGTAACAGTGACTAATACTACCGCTAGTGTGTTTAATTTTGATCAAATAAGTACTGCTGGAACATTTGTCATAGGAGAACCATATGTTATTCAATCAATTGGCACTACAACTTGGACAAGCATTGGAGCTAGTGCAGTTGCAGCTACTAGTTTACTAGCTGGAAATCAATATATTGTCAATACAACAGGAACAACAAATTGGACTGCTGTAGGTGCGACTGGTACTGTTACAGGCACTATAGCAAATCAAACAATTAACGGTGTTTTAACTGGAGTGTTAACTGTTACTAAATCATTGACATCTACTGTAGCTACATCATTTACTGTTGGAATTAATTATGCAATTTTAGCATTGGGAACAACTACACAAGCACAATGGAATACTATTGCAGGAACAACTGGTATAACTTATGCAGTAGGTTCTACTTTTTATTGTAATGTAGTTGGAACAGGAACAGGAACTGCATCTGCACATATTTTAACTATTAATCAAGTTCTTTCAGGTACAGGGGTGACTGGAGGAACAACTATTACTGGATTCTTGACAGGCTCCGGCGGTGTTGGTACATATACAGTAAGTGCTACTCAAACGGTTGCAAGTACTACAATAACTGCGTCCGCCGCACAAAATGTACTATTTACTGCACAAGCAACTGGTTCAGGTACAGGAACAACATACTTAGCTAGCTTTACTGCAACTGGGGTAGGTAGTGGAACTGGAACTGCAATTGTTGGATTTGATCAAAGTGATTTTGATGAAGCAAAATATTGGTTGACAACAGCAGATACAAGTATATTGTCAATTAATTATCCATTAGTCTTTAGTACTGTTATTTCAGGGTGTGGACTATCCGCCGGGGCAACTTATTATGTCACATCAATTATTGATTCTACAACATTTACAGTATCTGATACAGTAGGCGGAACTTCTCCAGTACTGGCCACAACTTCAGGTTCAATGACAGCATCTGTAAATGGATTTACAGTAGCAGCTATAACAAACATAAACAATGTTATTACACCTACTAGTGCTACCATTGGTATTACTAGTACTCAAGCTGGATCAGCTACAGTTGTTACAGCAGGCGCATTTACAACAACTAAACAATATATCATTGTATCATTAGGTACTACGACAGATTGGAATACTGTTGCTGGAACCACTGGAGTAACTTACGCAGTTGGTAGCTTGTTTACCGCAGCTACCGTAGGGTCTGGTGATGGCACAGCAAAATTAGCAAATGCATTAATTAGTGCATCAGATCCTTCGCTTAACTTAAGTGTTGGGCAATCTATACAGTTTAAGACTTCTAGTATAAATGCTGGTTCGTTCACAATAGCCGAACAGTATTGCATAACTAGTTTGGGCAACACAGACTGGCAATCAATTGCAACTACATACAATTGGATATATGGAAATCCAGTAGTGGGTGGAATATTCACCGCAAGTGGTGTTGGATCAGGTAGTGGAACAGCGGTCCCGGCCACAGTGAACGGGGTCAATGCTATTGGAACTAACTACACAGTTAGTGCAATAACAACTAACCCTAGTTCAGCGTATGCATTTACTATACAAGATCAATTTAGTATATCACCTACTGTAACTACAGCCGCAGTAACTGCTACATTAATAGGATATGTAGGTGGTTCAAGCGGAGCAATAGTAACTACTAGTATAAATCCAAATTTTGTATTAAATTCAATAGTGCGTGTTGATGATGTAGTTGGGTCAACTCAATTAAACAATAATCTATATTATGTTAGACCAATATCAAATACACAATTTGAATTGTATACCCAACCATATAACCCAGCATTATATGCAGTTAATTATCCGGTAACTACAATTTCTTCATATGTCAGTGGTGGCTATATATGGTTAGATGGTCTATTTACTATATCCAATACTTTTGCAACATCAACTGATGATAATGGCAATAGAATAACCGTTGATAATACTGATATTTTAATACCAAATACTCCTGTATATTTTACTCAATATGCTGCTAGCATAGGTACAAACATATTAGGTAACATTTTAGCTAAACACAAATATTATATATATGCAGTAAGACCTGAAATTTCTGCTGGAAATTTTATTATAGGAAATCAGTATGAAATAGTTGTAGTAGGCACTACTAATTGGCAAGCTATTGCATCTTCTTATGACTGGACTACTGGTAGTCCAGTAATAGGTGGAATTTTTACTGCTAGTGGAACTGGTACTGGAACTGGTATTGCTAGTGGATTACAAGAATTTACTATTAGTGAAACAGAATTCCCGTACCAAGAAGAAGTTCAGTTAGTAGATGCAACTGGTTCTATCTTTGTAACACAGTATGAGCAAGTCAATGTAGATAGATTATGGGTCACTATCAATGGATATAGAGTTCCATCAAGTTCATTAAGATTAAATTCTTACAATAACTTAAGTATTCTATCCGAGATAGTTACAGGAGACGAAGTTATTATTACAAGTATGATGCCAACTGCATCTCCAAATCAAGAAACATATTTATTAAACGTATCTCAAGAAGGCAATGGTTCAGTATATCGTGCTAATCATCAAACTAGAACTTGGTTAGTATCTCCATTGGAAATTCTACAAGATACAATTTACTTAAATGATGTTACTAGAGTAACAGATTCAATAGTCCAAATAGTAACAACTCCTGCATTAGTTGACGGGACATTTAACATTGGATTGACTTCTAATAAGAATGTTATCTGCCTCGTACAAGTATACAACAATACTACTGGATTATTGGTAAATAGCAGCAATTTTACTGTAGTTTTAGAAAATACTGCTCCAATATTACAGATTCAACCAATCGGAGTTTCAGCAGGAAATTCACTAACTATCACTACAGTTGAAGGAAGATTACTATATATCAACGGTGAACAGATTGGATTCAATGAGTGTGATCTAATTGAAAATACAGTATCTCAATTGACCAGAGGAGCAAATGGAACTGGAATGCAAACATATATTCCAGTATACGCCGAAGCGTTTGGATTGATACCTAATAATAGAATGTCAGATGTATTATACTCTGAGACATGGAATCCAGTACCAGGAATTTATAATACAGTGGATGGAGATCCATTACAGATTGCAGATACTCAGGGTGCAAGTTTCTTAAGAACGGATATAACTTAAAGATAAATAATATATGAACGAAAAAATGGAAGAAAATAGTGAAAATAAATCACCTGAAAGACAGGAAACTAAACCCAACGAACACGGTGGATTTTACTTTTCTTCCAGCGTAAAGATAACGGACCCTAATACTAAAGAAGTATTAGTACAAATAAGAGGCGATAATTAATGTCAGCAATAACACTAACATACAAAATAGAAGGATTTTTGAAAATCTATGACCCTAACAACGGGGAAATATTCGTAGATAAGAAAAATGCTATTAATTACGAGAATATGTCAATAGCTATTGCTGACACATTAAGCAGTCGTGGTTACGGAGAAATTTACGAAATGGCGTTTGGTAACGGTGGAGCAAGCGTTTCTGACACTGGAATCATCACTTATCTTCCACCAAACGTCACGGGTCAAAATGCTGCATTGTACAATCAGACATACGCTAAAATCGTAGACGATACCAGCGTTTTCAATCTGGATCCTACACGTAATAAAATGACAGTAAATCACACTACGGGTAAAGTTTATACTGATATTTTAGTGCAATGTCTATTAGACTACGGCGAACCTGCAGGGCAAGCTGCGTTTGATAACAGTACTCAGACTGATAGTTCCTACGTTTTTGACGAATTGGGACTATTGGGAAACAACGGAACTGACGTTAATGGAAATGTTCTCACAAGGCTATTAACACACGTAATATTTCACCCGGTACAAAAGAGTCTAAACAGACAGATTCAGATTGATTATACAGTTAGAATTCAAAGTTTGACAAACTTAGTAACAATTTAAGATAAATAACAGATAACGGAGCAATTTCAACATGGCATATACAATAGTAAAAAGTAATGGTCAAGTACTGACAACCATTGCTGATGGTACTATCAATACTAGCAGTACTTCACTAGCATTACCTGGCAGGAACTATGCCGGGTACGGTCAGTACGTGGATACAAACTTTGTTCACCAACTAGAAAATTATGCCAATGCTAGCCCTCCGGCTAACCCATTAGCTGGTCAATTATGGTGGAATACAAACAGTAACACAATGTACGTCTGCCCAGCAGACGGAACAACTACAGCTAGTAGCTGGTTAGCATTAACTTCAACTGCTAGCGGCGGAACAACTACTTTTGGTGCTGTAACAGTCACTGGAAATTTAGTATCAAATAATATCACTGCAACTAATGCGTTAGTGGCTGATACAATAACAGTACGTCTAGCTACAGTAACTGCTAATGCTACAATTGCGAATGCAAACGTAACAACTGGTAATATTGGTACACTAAACACAGCAAACATAACAACAGGCGCTGCAGGTACAGCTGGTAATATTACTGGAACATGGACTCTTAACGGAACTGGTACTGCTAACACTATAGCAGGCACTGGACTTTATGTTAACGCTGGTAACATTGTAATCAATAATAACGGTAACACATATGGTATTAGGACAGACAAGTACATGTATGCTAACGGTGTCGCAATTAGCTTTGCTGGTACGTATAACAATGCAAATGTATTTGATTATCTAACCGGAGCAAATTCAGTTAGTCAATTTACCGGAGTTATTGCCCCTTCTAGTGTTACAACAGCAAATATCACAACCGGTGGAAACACAGTTGCAGGACAACTTACTGGTAATTGGACATTGACAACTGGTAGTAGATTACAAGCAACATACGCTGACTTAGCAGAACGCTTTGAAGCAGATGCTTATTACGATGCGGGCACTGTAGTTGAATTAGGCGGTGAAAAAGAAATTACTAGTGTCAAATACGAACTAAGTGAAGATATCTTTGGAGTAATCTCAAATACTGCGGCTTACTTGATGAATTCAGGTGCAGGTAATGATACTACACATCCCCCTGTAGCAATGACAGGTCGTGTACAAGTTAAAGTTACTGGTATAGTTAAAAAGAATGATCGTTTAGTTAGTGCAGGTGAAGGTATCGCACGAGCAGCTAAGCCAGGCGAAGCAACAGCATTTAATGTCATTGGACGTTCACTAGAAAATAAAACTGATTCTAGTATTGGAACAGTATTAGCAATTGTTACTGTATCAAGATAAGGAATAAAAATGGCTTACGCACAATACGGAAACATAGCAGCAGCAGATTATAACGCATTAGTAGGTGGAGATCCAGTAACTAGTAGTGGAACATTGAACACAGTGTGGGCCACCGGTGGAACAACCGCTGGGTATGGACAAACTGCTTTAGGAAATGTAACAGTAGGTACACAAGTTTACGCAGCAGATTGGGCTAACTTAGTTAACAAAACAGCAAATAGTGCATCACATCAAGGCACTTCAATTACCACAGTTACTGCCCCGGCAGCCGGTAATACAATAACTTACTTGTCAGCTATTCCTACAAATCTAACAACCATATATGCACCCAGATTAAATGCAGCTACACAAGGCTCTACTGTTGCTAATACTGCAATTCTTGGTACTACTTGGACACAAGCAGCTACATTTACACATACTGTAACTTTTGCAAATGGTAATGCAGCAAGATATTTCTTTAATGCAGGCGGACAATTAAAAGTAACATGTGCCCACGCTAATAGCACAACTGGTATTAATCTATTATTCAATAATTTAGCTAGCAATGTAGGTACTGTAGTATTAAGTTCTCCTTCTTCGGGAAGTATAACTATCTCTAGTGTTTCATTTAATGGTGTTACTAAAATAGGCGGTGGCGGAAACACCCCAACTATATTACCAAATAATGGATATTTTGCATTGACTACTAGTAATGCAAATATCTTTACTCAACTAGCATCTACTGGCCCTTCAGGATACTTGAGTACCTTTATTCGTGTTATTGCTAAAAGCAATGGCACACAAGGAGTAAACGGAGATACAGGAAGTGTCATCACATTATTTACAATTTGGGATGAAATTCCAGATGGATTAACCGTAGGAACCGGTTCAAGCACCACAGTAACTGTACAAGCACCAGAAACTACTTACCTAGCCAACACTTGGGGAACTATTTCAATTACTGGTTCGGTAACCGGCGCATAATTTTTATCAAACTTGTTGTACCCATCTAAATACTCTTAGGAGTACACATGGATACAACATCATTAATCAGTGAAGCTAAAGCCCGCTTCAATCATAACTCAGCCAAAGCATATCTAAAAGACAAATACGATAGTAAATTGATCGTAGCTGACCAAAGTGGCCTTTGGAAAGCTGACTTACAAACCATTACTTTTTTAAGTATTATGGATGATAATTTTGTTATTTTGATAGACACATTTAACAATCCTGTACAAGTAAATCGTGATAAACTACTTGTATTGCTCAAGGAAACATACAATCAAGTAATGCTAGAGTGGTACAAAGAATGGAAAGAGTTAGAAAGTAAAAGATGAGTAGAGGGGCATTACTTTTTGCATTCAACAGCCCAAAATATAACTACTACGAAATGGCAGTAGTAACTGCCAAACGCATAAATCATTTTTTGGGGCTACCTGTAACATTAGTGACAGATAGTGAATCATTACCAGTCAAACAATCATATCAATTTGATAACATTGTTATAGCTACTGCTGATAAAACTAACAAAAGAGATTGGGGAGTATGGTACAATAAAGGCAGATATCGTGCATATCAGTTTAGTCCGTATGATGAGACTATTCTATTAGATACTGATTACATGGTCAACTCAGATAAACTATTAAAGACTTTTGATTTACCTACAGACTTTTGCTGCCATGATAACACTAGTTTTCTGATGCATCCTGGTGCTGCACAAGAAATGTTAAGTGTATATAGTTTTAATACGTTGTGGGCTACTGTAGTCATGTTTAAGAAAACAAAAAGAGCAGAACAAATATTCAATTGCTTAGAAATGGTACAGAATAACTTTGAACACTATGCAAACATACATGGATTTATATCTGCAACTTTCAGAAATGACTATGGATTAACACTAGCAACTAGAATAGTCAATGGACATACTACACCAATAGAAGATGTTATACCATGGAACTTGTTACATGTGGGTAAGAATACTAGCGTTTATAGAAACAATAATGACGAATATAACACAGAATATACCGTAATGTTTGACAATTGGCAAAGAGGCAAGATTCGCAAAGAATACATCAACATAAAAGATATGGACTTTCATGTTATGAACAAAGAAAACTTTATGGAGCTGATAAGTGAATAAAGGATTCGTCATAATGGCTCAGGATACTGACAGTACAAGCTATACTAATTGTGCTGACGTATTGCGTAAAAGCATATTGAGAGTGATGCCAGATGCCAACATAACTATCATCACTACTGACATGCTACCTTATGGTGACTTGGCAACTGATAGTAATTGGAAACTTATTAATGATTGGCAAGTATATGAAGCTAGCCCGTATGATTACACAATCAAACTAGAAGCTGATATGTATATTCCACGCAACATCGATCATTGGTGGGATGTTCTTAAAGATAGAGATGTTGTAGTGTCTAGTACCATACGCAATTTTAAACAAGAGATATCTGATATAAGATTCTATCGCAGATTCATCGATGATAATAAATTGCCAGATGTTTACAATGCCATGACTTATTTCAAGAAATCAGAAGTAGCAACTCAATTCTTTATGTTGGTAAAAGAAATATTCACTAACTGGGAAGAATATAAAAAGATATTGAAATGTAATCCACAAGAATTAGCTACCACTGATTGGGTTTATTCTATTGCTTGCCATATTATGGGAGTAGAAAACACTACACTACCATCGTTTACTGAGATGAGTATGGTGCATATGAAACAATATATCAACGGTACTCCTACAGAAAATTGGACAGATACTTTCATATATGAATGTTTGCCCGATCAGATTAGGGTACAGACTGTGCCACAACAGTATCCATTTCACTATCATGTGAAGAATTTTTGTGATAAGATAGTAGTATGAGTGCCGAAGAACATGTAATAATATGGGAAGCACCCAAACTAGAAACACCTGAGTTCAGATTATATTATGACGAGCAAGGCAAAGTGTTATGCTATACTGGCGATAAGTCAGTAGAGGGAAATTACATCGTAATAGATGCAATGACCTTTGTTGAAGCTAGGCCCGATGTTAGAGTCATTGATGGTAAAGTTTCAAGATTCAATGCAGAAGCAGTGGTACATAAATTAATGCCAAGTGATGACGGTATTATTTGTAGCACAGAAGATATAAGCATCATAGTAGAACCTATAGAGCCTCATACTAAATGGAAATTAAAAACTTATGAGTTATGATATTGTTGATGTAGCAGATTTAGATTGTATCTATCTAAGCTATGACGAGCCACAGAAAGAAGAATTTTGGCTTAAGATTAAAAACATAGTTCCATGGGCTAAACGAGTCGACGGAGTCAAAGGTAGTGATGCTGCACACAAAGCAGCAGGACTAGCAAGTGCCACTGAGCGATTCATTTTGATTGACGGTGACAACATGCCAGAAGAAAGTTTCTTCAACATACAACTAGACTTTACTGGTAAAGACGAACGATTCCATAAAGCACAGTTCCGTTGGAAAGCAATCAATAACATCAATGGATTATGTTATGGTAACGGTGGAATGAGCAGCTGGACAAAGACTTATGTGCGTGAGATGAAAACACATGAGAATCAAACTGATGGGGATGTGTCACGAATTGCCGACTTCTGTTTAGACAGCACAGATAACTTATACTGGTCTATGCATGATTGTTATTCAACGACATATCCTAACTATACTCCATTTCAAGCATGGCGTGCTGGATTCCGTGAAGGAGTCAAGATGTGTTTGTATAAAGGTGGAAAACCTGATATACAAATGTTCAAAGAAATGGTAGCTATGCGTAACATGAACAACTTGACTATCTGGCACAATGTGGGTGCAGATGTTGAGAATGGCATGTGGGCTATCTATGGCGCACGATTAGGAACATACATGACTATGTTGTCTAACTGGGAACATACCAATGTTCAATGGTTTGATAACTATGTTACAATGTGGGAAGAACAAGAATACAATAGAGATCCACACCGTGAAGCAACATTATTAGGTGCAGCACTACATGACAAACTTGGATTGCCAATGTGTACTCTAGATAGAGTACAAAGTAAATTCTTTAAGAGACATTATAAAGCAGATTTTCGCAATCTGGGGCCATTAGTAACTGAGATGGACGTAATAAGAAAAATAGAAGGTTGGTAACATGGATCAATATCAAACACATATAGCAAGTGTAAAAGCTAAATTAGATGCAGTAAGCCCTAGCTTTTGTGTAGCTAAATGGAAACAAGTAACTATGCATTTGCAGAATGGACATACACATAGTTGTCATCACCCTGCTACTCATGTGGTACCATTGGACGAGATTAAGTTAAATCCAACAGCATTACACAATTCAGAATTCAAAAAACAGCAAAGAAAGTTAATGCTTGAAGGCGTACGCCCAAGTGAATGTGACTATTGTTGGAAAGTAGAAGACCAAGGCGATAGCATTAGCGACCGAGTATACAAGAGTAGTGACACTAAGTGGGCATTACCCTATATTAATGATATCGTTTCTAAACCATGGGATGACAATGTAGACCCTAGTTATGTAGAAGTTAGTTTTGGAAATGTGTGTAATTTTAAATGCAGCTATTGTGCTCCGCATATTAGTAGTCAGTGGATGGAAGAGATTGAAAGATATGGTGCATATCCAACTACACATAAATTCAATAATTTAGGTTGGTTAAAATCACAGAGCATGATGCCGATTCCAAACAAAGATGAGAATCCATATGTTGATGCATTCTGGGAATGGTGGCCTAAGATGTATAACAATTTACAGCATTTTAGAATAACCGGCGGAGAGCCATTACTTAATAAGAATACTTTCAAAGTTTTAGATTACATTATTGAAAACCCTAATCCTAATTTAGAGGTAAGTATCAATACTAATATGAATCCTCCACCAGAGATATTTGACAAGTTCTTAGAAAAAGTCAAAATAATTATGACTGAGAAGAAGTTGAAAAACTTCAAATTGTTCACTAGCGCAGAGGCACATGGGAAACAGTCAGAATATATCAGATTTGGTATGGACTATGACATGTGGTTGTCTAACCTGCATAAAGCATATCGTGAAGTACCAGAAATGCAATTTACAATAATGAGCACTTATAATGCTTTGAGTATTACCTCTTATACTAAATTCTTAGACGATGTATTAGAGTTCAAGAAAATGTACAGTGGTAGGGAAGATAGAAAGAATCCGTTATTACTAGATATACCTTATCTAAGATTCCCCCATCACCAATCGGTGTTCATACTTAATAAAGATTTAGTACAACTGATATATGACCAAGTTACGCATATGTATAGGAATCTGGAATATAAAGGATGGTCTGCTACTGCTAATAAAGGATTCTTTGAGAATGAAGCAGACAAATTAAAAAGAATATATAATCTAGTTAAAGATGGATTCAATGAAAATGAGCATACAACTTGCAATAGAAAAGATTTTGCAATCTTTGTAGATGAGCATGATCGCCGTCGCGGAACTAATTTTTTAGAAACTTTCCCTGAATTGGGTGATTTCTATACTATGTGTAAATCATTATAAAATATGCCATACGAATTACCTTTTTTTTACGATTACGTATTTCCTAATTTTATATTACCAAATGCATTGAATAATGAATATGGTATAATAAATTATTTACATACACTATACTCTAATAAAGCAAAAAAGAATTGCTATACAGATATAGGAGAAAGTAATGTATCAGAACACATATTTGATAATAACTTAGGTAGATGGACAACTAGCATTCGGCATAATGGTACTCACCTCAATGCGCCGTGGTATGCTGAATTAATAGTTAAAGAAAATTCTTTGTATTTTGGTAAACAAAATATGCAGTTTGATGATTCTATTTCTTATAAGAGATACATATACCCCATAAAGATAACACCATTCATTGAAGAATTTATTGGAGTAAATTTAAATATAGGCAATAAATTGAATGGAGAATATTTTTGGAAAAATATGTCTATGGAAGCATTGATAGATGCACAACAACGAAACGCAATAATTTTCATAGACTATGGTCAAGAAAATTTTGTTGAAAGAGAAAATTATGTAAATTTACATGAATGTCTACGACTTAGTGGTATTCCAAAAGAACAAGTAATATTAGCATTCAATAGTTTTAATGCAAAGGAAATATATGAATCTTGGTTTACAGAAGAAGAACGAAGATTAGAAGTTAAAAATTGGCCATATGTTATGTGTTCAGCATCTTGGTATTATAGTCAAACTTCTTATCCGGCACGGTTAGATATGGATACATTTAAGGAGACTAAAAACAATCATAGAAAAAATCATTTTTTATTTAAAATTCGTAATGGAAGACCACATAGAAAAGCCTTGCTATACAAGTTAGCGTCAGATAATTTATTAAACAAAGGTGATTGGTCATGCTTAACAAAATTTAAAATTAAAGATTGGGAAGTAGCTGGATTTAATGAAAAATATCAATGGAATTTAAATACTGATCTAATTGATCAGACTGTAAAACTTCCTAAAACTTTAGAATCAGAAGAAGGAATTTCCCATGCGGATGTAAGTGCATGGACTGACCAACATGCAGAAGCACATAAAAATTCATATTTTTATATATGTACAGAGATGTTTGTAAACAAAGAATACAAGTCCTTAACTGAAAAAGTTTTCAAACCTATCGCAAACTTTCAACCATTCTTTTTTATAGCATATCCTGGTGCATTAGCATTATTGCAAAGTTTAGGATTCAAAACGTTTCACCCATTTATTGACGAAAGTTATGATAATGAACCCTCTGAGGCAACAAGAATGAATATGATTGTTAAAGAAATCAATAGATTATGCAGTATGAGCAAAGAACAAATACATGAATGGTTTTGGCAGATGGAAGATATTCTAATCCATAATCATAATCATATATTAGAGATTTACAAACATGAACCAAAAGGTCCCGAGTTAATAAAATACTTGCACGACAGAGTTTACTCATAAATAAATTTATAATGACACAGCTTAATTTAGAATGGGTGAAAGAAAACTTTAACAAAGAAAACTTTGTTTTGTTTGATATTGGTGCTGCTGGCATGGAAGTATCAACGGTCCTAAGACATATGATGCCTACTGCTAAATTATATGTTTTTGAAGCATATGACTATTGGCACGATAGAAATGAAAAAATTTGCTCAGAGTTAAATATTAATTATAATAAAGTAGTAGTAAGCGACACGGATGGTACTGTTATGTTTCATCCTTGTTTGACACAACATGGACAAAATTATCCTTATTCTGGTAGTATATTTAGACCATTTGATTTTCATACTGAATTCCATAAACAAGTATACGGAGATCCAATCACGATTGATAGTATAAGATTAGAAACATTCTGCAAAGAACATAATGTAACTCCTGATTTTATTCATATAGATGTTGAGGGGGCGGAATTAAAAGTATTTCAAAATATAGGACAATATAAACCAAAATGCATTTGGGCAGAAATTGGTGCATTTCAATGCTATGATTCTAATACTTCATTTGAGGAGTTCAATCGAGTAATGTCAGACATGGGTTATTATATGGTTTACGGCCCACCGGACAATAGTGCAGATGCGCTTTACTGTCAAAACGATTTTGAAATCACTACATACACCCCAATAACACAATGAACTATAAAAACAATGCATGGGACGATGTAGAAGTCTCTTACTTGAAAACGTTTGGACAACAAGTTCCAGTATACACACCTTCTGTGTACAGAGAGTTTAGGGGAGAGATATTCACAACTTATCATAGTGAAACTCATCCTGTCAATAAACTATTACCTGAGAATACTGTAGTACATGGTAGATTTTCTAAATCATATAAAAATGTACTGCGTGGATTGCACTATGATGACAAGACGTACAAACTAGTACAAGCATTAGTTGGGGATATATACCTAGTCGTATTAGATATGCGACCAAATTCAGATACGTTTGGCAGATGGGAATCTTATGTAATCTCTGAGAAAACTAGAGACCAAATACTAGTTCCGCCAGGGTTTGCAAACGGACATTATGCATTGACCGATTGCATATTCCATTATAATTTATTTTACAGTGGTGCGTATGTTGATGAAAATAAACAAGGTGTGATTAAATGGAATGACTCTAAATTCAATATTGAATGGCCCACTAATTCACCCACACTACAAGAAAGAGATAGATGATAAATTTAGAACAATATACAATTAAAAGAGAATCACTTTACACTGAAGATGAACTAATCAAATTCGAAGAATTGATGGTTTCACATTGGGAAGGTGCAAAGATTCGCGGACCCATACACTTGTCTAACGGAAATGAAAAACAACTTATTGAAATATTCAAAAGAATCAGTACTACTGATTGGGTATTTTCTACATGGCGCTCACATTACCATGCACTATTAAAAGGGGTATCAAGCGAGTTTGTAGAAAGTGAAGTACTTAAAGGTAGGTCTATAAATATATGTAAAGTTGATGAGAAATTCTATTCTTCTGCGATAGTAGGTGGAACATTATCTGTTGCCTTAGGAGTAGCACAGTCGATAAAAAAAGACAATGATACTGATAAAGTTTGGTGCTTTATTGGTGACATGAGTTTTGAAAGCGGCATATTTTATGAAGTACATAAGTATGCTAGAAATTTTGATTTGCCATTGTATTTTGTAGTAGAAGATAATGGAGTATCCACTTATACTCCAACTGATGCCACATGGAATAAAAAAAGAAATATTCCAGATGATGTAATACATTACAACTATAAATCAAAATACCCTCACTATGGATCAGGCAAATGGGTAGTATTTTAAAAATAATTTATGATAACAAGTACAGTAATGAATATCTACTGAATGGTGTTCATCCTGCTGTAATTTCTTATATACAGAAATTTTCAAATGAAAATAGAAATGTAGACTCAATAAAAAATGAAATAGCATCCGTTAATACAGATCAAAAATGGAGTTCTTTTTTCAGACATTCAAATTTTTTAGGGTATTATACTAAGCATTTTGGTAATGAAAATATCATAACAATAGATGAAATTCAAGATGATGAATCTATATACTTACTTCCCATTGAAGTAGGTACTGGATTAACCGATTTCATAGGGCCAATAATCTTAACAGTTGACGGGGTAACTTATAACTATACATTTGTAGATACAATCGATACTAGGGTATTAGACAAACTTAAATCAGGAAAAGTAAAATTACTTATTAATTTGATACATGACCCATTGTACAATACTGAAACTATCGATGAAGTAGAAAAATATTTTAGTAGTTACGGGATAGATGGATCAAATATTATTATAATAGGTGGAAACAATTTTCAAGAATACTATAAATTTTATCCAAAAAATAAAATTAAAATAACATATGGTAATTTATTACTTCAGCAAGCAGGAGAAAGATTAAATTATTTCCCATATTTTAGTGGATTGTCATACATATCAGATGCAGTAAATGAAACTGATTTAAATTCAAATATAGTAAGACCAAAGAAATTTTTGTGTTGGAATAGAACAATGAGGGCACATCGTTATTGGTTAGCGTACCTAGCACTTAAACATAATCTGTTGAGTGATAGTTATTTTAGTTTTTTAAACCCTAGTTTAGATATTAATTCTTTAACTAAAATTTTAGTAAAGTATACTAGTGACTATGAAGAATCTTCTATAAATGCTGAACAAATATATAAAATGATCCCATACGAGTTAGATACGCATCATTTGACTGCTGAACAAAAAAGAGGATTCCCTACAGATAATAATAAGAAAGAATTCTATGAAAATTCTTATATACACATAACATCAGAAACTAGTTTAGGTAATTCAATGTCTGAAGGAATTTTCTTTTCGGAAAAAACCTTTCATCCTATACTCAATTTACAACCTTTTATCTATATTGGTTGTTTTGATGCATTGAAGAAATTAAGAGAATTAGGATTTAAAACATTTCACCCATACATCGATGAGTCATACGATGATGAGAAAGATCCTATAGCTAGATTTAAAATGATAGAAAAAGAAATACAAAAAATAAATGAAAGACCTATAGAAGAAATACATCAATGGTATTATTCTATAAAGGATATATTACTACATAACCAAACGCAACTTAAAACATTTTCTATTATAAATCCATTTGAAAATGCATTTAGCGACATAAAAAAATTCTACACAACACAAACTTCTTAAATACAATATGAAACTGCAAAACAAAACGATATTAGTGACCGGCGCAAACGGTTTAGTTGGACTACCAACTGTTGAAAAATGCGTATTAGAGGGTGCAGCCAAAGTATATGCTGTTGATATTGTAATAGGGGATAATTTAACTCAATTACAAAACAAATATCCAAACAACATAGTTATCCTAAAGACTGACTTAACCTATTTACATAATTGCGAAGCTATATTCAAAGATAATAAGATTGATGTTGTATTACACATTGCAGGTGTGAAAGGTTCTCCTGCACGTTCTAGTAAGCAACCCTGTGATTATCTGTTCCCAATGTTGATGTTTAACACAAACATGATCAAAGCAGCGTTTGATGCTAAAGTAGACTGGTTCGTGTATCTATCTAGCGTTGGCGTATATCAACCTGTCGAAATGATGTATGAAGATGACGTATGGAAAACTACCCCAAGTCAGAACGATTGGTATCCCGGCTGGACTAAGCGTATGGGTGAAGCAACATTAGAATCATTAAAAGTTCAGTACGGTTGGGACAATTGGACAGTTATTCGCCCATCAAACATATATGGACTAAATGATAATTTTGCACAAGATGCTACTGTAATCAGTTCTAATATTTGGAAACTATTCAATGTAGAAAGCGATGACATGGTATGTTGGGGAAATGGATCTGCACGTAGAGATTTTGTATTTGGCGATGATGTTGCACAAGCAAGCATTGACGTAGTTAAAAAAGAAGTCAGAGACATTATAAACTTTGGATGCGGAACCGCAGTCTCTATCAAAGAAACCATCGAAGCAATCATAGATTCATACGAAGAAATTTCTGGAATCAAGAAGAATATAGTATGGGATGAGACAAAAACAAATGGTGATCCCATACGTTGCTTGAGTCCAGACAGACAACAGAAGTATGGCATACTCCCTAACACTACATTAAAAGATGGAATCAAACAAACTATCTTGGCGTATCAATCAAGGTTAAATAAATGAAAAAAACTGACAGAATTTTAGTAACAGGTGCAAGTGGATTCATTGGATCTAATATATTGCGTGTTTTATATCAACAAGGATTTACTAACCTAAGAGCATCTTCATTACAAAGAGAGTTGCGTAATGACTTTGATGGTTGTGAAACAATAGAATTAGTTAAAGGTGATCTTAGTAGTGCTGATTTTTGTAAAACTATTACTGAGGGAATAGATGTAGTTATACATGGTGCGGCTAATACGAGTAATGCACTAGATACCAAGTATAATCCATTATCACATGTCACTCCTAATGTTGCAATGAATACCAATCTAATGGAGCAAGCATGGATTAATAAAGTTCGTAAATTTGTCTTTATTAGTACAGCAAATGTCAATGGAGATTTAGGAGAAACTTACGCAATTGAAGATCCAGAGTTTATGAATTTACCATTGGTTCCGGTTTACAAAGCAGTGGGTGCAATGAAACGTTTTGGTGAAATGATGTGTGATTTCTTTAGCAATCAGATTCACGATCCTATGCAATGTATCATCATTCGTCCTTCAAATGCGTTTGGTCCTAATGATAAGTTTGATTTTGAAAAGTGCCATGTTACTCCCGCAAATATTAGAAAAGTGGCAGACGGACTTAACCCAATCCCAGTATGGGGTGACGGTACAGAAATTCGTGATATACTACATGCAGACGATATGGCAGAAGGAATCGTATATGTTGCCACTCATATAGACAAGTATGATATTTATAATGTTTGCTATGGCCAAGGGTTCAGCGTAAATGAATTATTAAATTGGATGAAGGAAGCAGATAACAATACAAATCCAGTTGAGTATGTGAATAACAGAGCACCCATGATTCCTATACGATTGATTTCTAGCAAAAAAATTAATGACCTAGGATGGAAACCAAAACGTGAAATCAAAGAAGCATTGAAAGATACTATTAAATGGTATCGTGACAATAAACATCAATTTGATCCAAATAGCAAACCATGAATAAAGTACTTATAACCGGAGGCGCCGGTTACCTTGGCTCAACATTAGCCGAACACCTATTAGACAACGATTATACTGTTACTGTATTAGATAATTTAAACTTCAAACAGCTATCACTACTGCATCTCTTTAAGCGTGAGAATTTTAAGTTTCAATTAGGTGATGTTCGTAATACTGATTTATTACTTAAACTGGTTAGTGAACATGATGTGATAATACCACTGGCAGCTATTGTAGGTATGCCTGCTTGCAAAGCAAACCCGGAACTAGCGGTAGATGTTAACTTCAAACACATAGATAACATAGTAAAAGTATTGCGTAACGATCAAAAATTAATCATACCAAATACCAACAGTCAATATGGGTCAAGTGATACAATCATCACAGAAGATAGTCCATTCAAACCATTGAGTCTATATGCAAAAACTAAATGTGACGCAGAAGATAGTGTATTGGGTAATGGTAACGGGATAGCATTAAGATTAGCTACAGTGTTTGGTGTTAGTCCAAGAATGCGTCAGGATTTATTGGTCAACGACTTTGTGTACAAAAGTATTACTGATGGATATCTAGTTTTATTTGAGGCACACTTCAAACGAAACTATATACATGTGCAGGATATAGCACAAACATTTAGATTTATGATTGAAAACTATGACCGTTGCAAAGGGCAAGCGTTCAATGTTGGATTGTCTACTGCTAATCTAAGCAAATTGGAACTAGCAGAAAAGATAAAAAAACATGTACCAAATCTTGTGATTAAGCAAGATGAGTTTAAGGAAGATTTTGATAAACGAAACTATATAGTTTCCAATGACAGGATAGAGCGTTTAGGATGGAGTCCTAAATACGATTTAGATTATGGGATTAAACAGTTGATAGAAGCATATCAATTTGTTATCACAATTAACAATAGAAATTTTACAAACCTATGAAACAAAGAAGATATCTACAAACACTATCAGAATTGATAGACCGATTGAGCATTGTTCAATTGAAAGAGGTGTTCATCCCAGAACACAAAGCAGAGTATAGCCAAGAAATTAAAGATATCGTACATGATATTCAATTGATTTTAGATGAGCAGAACGGTAAGATAACTGCGGAAACTATACGTGCAATTGTTGTATTAGCACAGATGAATTTACACATCTGGCACAACGAATCAAATTACCGTCGAGGAATCAAAGATGGCAACAATTTAGAATTGACGCATGGATTGAATGGTATTCGCAATACTTCAAAAAATATCATACAAGAAGTGATTGGTGGCCGCAAAGACTATAAAGTTGACTGTCTAGCTGCTGATTGGAAAGATTGGGAAGTCAGCTGGGACCGAGACGTATCAGCGGACAACAAACCTTCAGTACCTTAAGGATAATCATGTCAGATAAACCAGCACCATACAAAGATTCACTAATCAATGCTATGACATATCTTGGTAACAAAGATGATACAGTCTTTATAGGTCAACAGATTGTCTATGCAGGTAATCCCATGAGTACTACGTTAGTTAACGTATCCAAAGATAAGATGATTGAAGTTCCAGTAATGGAAGAAACTCAAATGGGCATGAGTTTAGGAATGGCAATGACAGGAAAAACCGTCATATCATTTTATCCAAGATGGGATTTTATTGTCTCTGCTACTAATCAGTTTGTGAATCATGTTGACAAGTATGAATTGATGACTGGACAGAAAGCAAATATACTAATCAGATTGGGCAAAGGTGCAGATACTCCATTGGATCCCGGGCATCAGCATAAAGGTAATTACATCAATGAATTCAAATCATTGTGTTCAAACATTACATTCTATGATTTAACTGACTATACCTCAATAATAGACAGCTATATTAATGCATATGAACAAGGTGGAGTACATGTATTAGTTGAGTATCCAGAGTTATATTTCAAATAATCATATAAGTCATAAGTAAATACATGCTAAGAGATGTATTTTATTACGGTAGTAAACCCAATGTTCACCCAAGAGAAAAATTCGCAACTTCAATAGAAGATGCTAGAAACCAATGTACCACTGATAATTTTTGGATAATTAACGAATACTGTGATTATCGTAGTTTTGATTGGAACTTTGATTTTGAATTTTTACCTGACGAAGATGTATGGGCAGAAGAACATAACAATGTATGGCCTAGTCAACATCAAAAAGATAGCGGCACTTGGTTATGCCCTAAACAGTATAGCGAAATAATAATCTATCGTGCTGACGTTGACACCGTAAAAAGAAAAAACGAAAAGAATAAAAATTGGGTATTAGTAGATTTAGTTGACGAAACTAAATTTGATTTTAGTTGGCATCCGGATCCATCTGATCCTCCTTTTATATATACATGGGGTTGTAAATTCTTTCCAGTAGAACTACAGTCATGCTTAGAATATCATGCACCTAATGCAATAACAACAAAATATATGGATACTATTGTTGAATTGCTACCTCACACAGAACGTTGGGTAGAAGTTCAGGAAGTAGATAAAAAGAAATTTGATATGTCTTGGAGACCTGATCCACGTGAACCTGCTATGAATTATGTTTGGGGCAACAAATATATTGATGGCAAGTTAAAACCTACATTAGAGTATTACATGCCAGGGGCAACAGATACAAAATACATGACTGATTTGATACCGGTGTTACCAGAACTAAACAAATGGAAAGAAACTATAAAAGTAGATAAAACTAAATTTGATTTAGCATGGAGACCTGATCCACGTGAACCTGCATATATCTATGTATGGGGTAATAAATATGATGCTGCTGAAGTAAAACCAACAATTGAATACTTTGCTACTGGTGCAATAGAATACAAATATATGGGTATAGTTGATTTAGAACCCGAATGGAATAGATGGAAAGAATATATTCCAGTAGATAGAAATACTTTTGATTTCAGTTGGAGACCTGACCCTAATTTACATGAGCCTCCTTACATTTATGTATGGGGTAATAAATTTCATTCATCGGAAGAAAAACCCACAATAGAGTATTGTGTGCCAGGGGCAACTGAATACAAATATATGGGTACAGTTGATTTAGCACCCGAATGGAATAGATGGAAAGAATATATTCCAGTAGATAGAAATACTTTTGATTTCAGGTGGAGACCTGACCCTAATTTACACGAACCTCCTTACATTTATGTATGGGGTAATAAATTTCATTCATCGGAAGAAAAACCAACATTAGAATATCATGTACCAGGGGCAACTGAATACAAATATATGGGTACAGTTGATTTAGCACCTGAATGGGATAGATGGATACAATTAATATCAGTAGAAAAAAATAGCTTTGATTTCAGGTGGAGACCTGACCCTAATTTACATGAGCCTCCTATGATTTATGTATTTGGTAATAAATGGAATGACAGTAGAACTGAACCAACATTAGAATATCATGTACCAGGTGCACAAATCAGAAAATATATGGATTATCCTGTTGCTATTCCTAAGCCGGATATGACATATTGGACTGTTTTTAACAAAGAAGATTATTCAACATTTGATTTTAGCTGGCGACCCAATCCACATAGTCCACCTCAAATATATCAATGGGCTGACAATGGTCCTAGATATACAGTACCGGATGCAGTTGATGTAGTGTACATGGAAAAAACTGAAGATGTAAAAAACATTATAGTCAATAGTTATAAAATAAAAACAACAATAGAAGATTTAATAAATGAACATCCAGATGAAGTGTTTTGGGCTATCAATCCTGATTTAAATTATGATAAGTTTGACTTCAATTGGAGACCGAATGAAACAAACTTCAGACATATAAATGTATTTGGGAATGAGTATAGTAAAAATACACAAACATACTATATCAATGGACCAATGTATAATTTAGGACATCGTGAATTTAATTATGTTGAAGGCAAATTAATAGAAGTTGATAGTAACTTAAGTATGTTTTTTATTGATAGAAGTAATGATGAAAGTATGCTTAGATTTAGCATACTTAAAAAACGATATCCCCAATTACAAAAAACACGTTATTTAAATAGTTGGGTAGAAACCATTAATCGTTGTATTGTCAAGTCAGAGACTAAATTATTTTGGGTATTAAACAGCGAGTTAGACTATAGTGATTTTCTATTTGATTTTTATCCTAGTCCATGGCAAACTAGCATGGTGCATGTATTTGGAACTCAATGGAGTCATTGGGGAAATACGTATATGATTAACAAAGAAACATTTACAGAAGATACAAAACATATTAAAATCATTGAACATCTTTCTAATTTGAATTTTGTAAAACAAAGAAGGGCTAAAGCAACTAATATTCTATATGATATCATTTACATTGACCACGGCAATTTATCTGAACATGAGGGCAAGATAGTTGTTAAGTATGAACAAAATTATTTGAAAACGTTCAAAAAGATTGTAGAAATTTTACCTATTAAAAAAGAACATTATATATGGATAGTTAGTACTGTTTGTGATTATACTGATTTTGATTTCACATACATATGCGACCCGTTCGCCAAAGAACAATTGCATGTGTTTCCCAGTGACAGACAGAAGTTTGGTGACACTTTTTTGATTGACGTTAACAAACTTCGGACATTGATAGATGATTTGAGTACTTTAGAAGATTATAATAAAATAAACTTCAATCAAAATCAGAGAGTCAAACGATTGCCTGCACCAACAATATTAACAACAGATGACAGCCATGTATCTAATATCAATACTGATTTTGACTTTCCGTATGCTGTATTTGTAACTGAGGATAATAAAAATCTCAACACACTTGATACTGAACCAATGAATTTATGGAGCAATGAGACTAAAAACATCACTATCACTAGCAAAGGTGGAACACGAATTGTTGTTCCTCGTGAAGCTAAACAGTATGTAAAGAAAGAATTATACGACTACCCATACATCATTTCAAGTAATAAACTCATAGAATCTAATCCACTAGACATTATATTTTTCAGCAACGGTGAAGCTAGTGCAGATAGAAACTATGAACATCTATTAAAGATAACACAAGTATTGCCCAACAAAGTAACTAGAATAGATGGTGTAGATGGACGTGTAAAAAGTCAACATGCTGCTGCAAACAGTAGCAATACATCATGGTATTTCTTAGTAAACGCTAAATTAAAAGTAGCGTCTAAGTTTGATTTCAATTGGCAACCAGACAGATTGCAGATACCAAAACACTATATTTTTCATGCTACCAACCCAGTGAATGGACTAGTGTATGGTCACCAAGCCATCGTTGCTAATAACAAGAAGTTGACATTAGCTAACTTTGGCAATGGACTAGACTTTACTATGGATAGTGAACATGAAGTTGTGCCCGTGAATAGCGGTATGGGTATGTACAACAGTAGTGAATGGGACACATGGCGTACAGCATTCCGTGAGGGTATCAAACTCAAAGCATCTGGTACAACAGAAAATGAAAAAAGATTGAATATTTGGTCAACTGTTGGGTTAGGTGAGTTTTCCCAGTATAGTTTACAAGGTGCTCGACATGCTATAGAATACTATGAAGAAGTTGATGGTGATTTTGATAAATTACGATTGAGTTATGATTGGGGTTGGCTAAGAACTTACTACCAGAATAAATATAAATCATAAGGAGAAGATATGTTTA